>ERZ834859.1321-NODE-1321-length-27553-cov-13.465561_pt1 | contig 27553 bp, 31 predicted proteins | sample MGYA00519947_ERZ834859 | MGnify/ENA primary metagenome ERZ834859 (study PRJEB31850, sample SAMEA3708763) | human gut metagenome | biome: human gut; feature: human-associated habitat; material: faeces | place: China | collected 2014 ...
GGTGTTAAAATTCCGAGATTCCTTTGCAAGCGTTTATTGTTGTAGTAATCTATATTTTGTTGTATTGCGTGTCTTGGTCAGGTTCACCTCCTCTCTATTTCGTCGAGTTTTTTAAGAAATCAATCTCCATTTGTTGCTGCTGTGTTTGAGCTTTTAGTAGTCGGTTTTCAGCTTTCAACTTCTCAATATCTGATAATTGAGAAATCGCTTTGTTCTTACCTCGTCGATCATATAATCCTTCGATTCCTTTATCTTTGTATTTTCTAACCCATGCATAAACTTGTCCGTAGGAGCAACCATATTTATTCGCTGTAGAAGAATAATTACATCCCGTGTTCAAGGCTTTGCGGTATTTTTTTGGATTTCAATGTGTCAAACTCCCGTGTTTATGAAAGTTGTGTTTTTCTTGGCAATATGTTACAATTACTCCATATAAATTTATAACTTTTCTGGACAGAAAGTAAAAGGAGAACGTCATGAAGTGTATTAAAACAACGGACGCGGTAGGACATGTACTGTGCCATGATATTACCAGAATTGTGAAGGATGTGGTAAAAGATACAGCCTTTCGTAAAGGACATATTGTACAGGAAGAAGATATTCCGGTTTTGCTATCTCTGGGAAAAGACCAGCTTTATGTGTGGGAGAAGGATGAAAATACTTTGCATGAAAATGAAGCAGCGCAGATTCTGTGTGATGTGTGTATCAATGAGAATATGCATCCAACGGATGTAAAAGAAGGAAAAATTGAGTTGATTGCAGATTGTGACGGAGTATTTCAGGTGGATGTGCCGAGGCTGGATGCTATTAATGAGATCGATGAGATTATGATTGCCACCCGTCATACAAATTTCCCGGTAAAAAAAGGTGACCGTCTTTTAGGAACCCGTGTGATTCCGCTGGTGATTGCAAAAGAAAAAATGGATTTGGTGAAGAAAACAGCAGGAGAAAAACCGCTGGTATCGCTGGCACCTTATAAGAAACGGAAGGTAGGAATTGTAACCACTGGAAATGAAGTATTTTATGGAAGAATTAAGGATACTTTCACACCGGTAATCATCGAAAAAATGAAATCTTACGGTGCTGAAATTCACGGACATATTCTGTGCAATGATGATATGGAAAAAATCACTGCCGCTATTATGAAATTAAAAGAAGGAGGGGCAGATCTGATTGTCTGTACCGGTGGTATGAGCGTGGATCCAGATGATAAGACACCGGGCGCGATCAAAAATACAGGAGCGAGAATCGTATCTTATGGTGCTCCGGTACTTCCGGGAGCGATGTTCCTGTTATCCTATCTGGAAGATGGCACACCGGTAATGGGACTGCCGGGATGTGTGATGTATGCAAAAGCCACCGTATTTGATCTTGTTCTGCCACGTATTATCGCAGGTATAGAAGTGACAAAAAAAGATCTGGCACATATGGGAAATGGCGGATTCTGTCTTGGCTGCAAAGAATGTCATTATCCGAACTGCAGCTTTGGAAAGGGCGTATAAGAGCAGGACAGAAGGAATAAGCATGGAAAAGCTTACGGTAGAGCAGGCACTGGAAGCACTGCTGGAACATACAAAAGTAATAGAGGAAACGGAAACTGTACCACTTTTGCAGGCATGTGGAAGAGTGTTGGCAAAGGATATGATTGCAGGATTTGATAACCCGCCGTTTGACAGATCACCTGTGGATGGTTATGCCTGCAAAGCGGAGGATATAACGGATGCATCAGAAAGTCATCCGGTACAGTTGACGGTATTGGAAGAGATTGATGCGGGGCAGTATTCCAGAGTCACAGTGGAAAAGGGGCAGGCGGTTCGGATTATGACAGGCGCAGCTATTCCGAAAGGCTGTGACTGCTGTGTCCGTCAGGAGGATACAGATTATGGAGAAGAGACTGTCAGAATCTTCCGTCCGACCGGACAGTGGCAGAATTACTGTTATCAGGGAGAGAATTTTAAAAATGGAACGGTTCTTTTGAAAAAGGGTGACAAAATCGGATTTATTGAAGCAGGTATACTGGCCAGTATGGGAGTCATAAAAGTGAAGGTTTATCGTCGAGTAAGAGCAGCTGTTCTGACTACCGGAGATGAAGTAATGGCACCCGGAAAAAGATTGATTCCGGGGAAGATTTATGATTGTAATCAGGGACTTCTGGCGGCTCGCATGAAAGAATTTGGTGCAGAACTGGTGGAAGTGGCAGCCATAGAGGATCGCCCGCAGGCTATGACAGCAGCACTTGAGAGAATTGCACCATCGGTGGATCTGATCGTTACCACAGGTGCAGTATCCGTAGGAAAGAAAGATATTATGCATGAAGCACTGGAAATGGCCGGAGCAAAACGTATTTTCTGGCATATTCAGATGAAACCTGGCATGCCGACATTATTTTCCATGTATCAGGATACACCGGTGATCAGCCTGTCTGGAAATCCGTTTGGTGTAGCCGTCAGTATTGATTTGCTACTTCGCCCGGTATTGCATAAAATGACACAGGATGAGGCATTGAAAATGGTACGAAAAAAATGTCTGCTGAAGAATAAATTCAGCAAAACAATACGTGGACGCAGGTATGTCCGTGCTATGACAGACGGAGAAACGGTAACAATTCCAACAGGTCTTCTTTCCAATGGAGTGTTGTCGAGTATGGCTGGCTGTAACTGTCTGATTGAAATGCAGGAAGGACAAACCGGTACCAGAGCAGGAGAGATGGCAGAAGTGATTTTGTTATGAGACAGAAAAAACAACGGATTCTGGCAGTCAGCGGAGTGAAAAATTTCGGAAAAACAACATTGATTACGAAGCTTTTGACAGAATTGAAAAAAAGAGGGTTGGAAGTGGCGGTTATTAAGCATGACGGTCATGATTTCCAGGCAGACGTTCCGGATACTGACAGCTGGAAATATGCTCAGGCCGGGGCTTGTGGTACCTGTGTATTTTCCGAACAGAAACATATGGTGATTAAATATATGCCGGCATTATCAACAGAAAAACTGATACAGACATTTCCGGAAGCGGATGTAATATTGCTGTAAGGAGTTAAGTATTCAGAATATCCGAAGATCGAGGTGATTCGAAGAAGGAATTCTTCGAAATCAGTATGTGATCCGTCGTATTTGTGGGGGGGGGGTGACAGATTACAGACCGGAAGAATTGGGAGAGATGTTATCTGGCATCCCATTTTTGGGCTTGGAAGAAACAGGCAGACTGACGGATTATATTATGGAGAAATGGAGTAAATAAAATATGAATGTAGGAGCAGTGATTGTGGCTGCGCAGGATCTGACCCAGGATAAAATGGGGAATGAAGAACTGGAGACCTTTCTTCCTATGCTGTCTTTAGAAGGAACGACGGTAATCAAAAGAGAAATTTATATTCTCCGAAAGGCAGAAATATCACCGATTATTGTAGTTGGAGGCTATCAGGCAGCAGTGCTGAAAAACCATATCTGCCACAACGGCGTGATTTTTGTAGAAGATCAGGAGTATGACTGCCATGATTGGATGGCATCAGCGCAAGTGGGAATAAAGACAGCTAGGGAACAACTTTGTGACAGCGTGATTGTAATTCCGGTGGAATGTCCTGCATTTAGATTAGAAACCATAGAGCGGCTGCGGGAATGCGGCGAGAATACGATTTTATCTTATGATCACACTCCGGGAAAAATACGGTTACAGATGTGTCAGGCGTCGGAGAAAGAATGCTTGTTAGATGTGAACGACGATGGAATTCTGTATGATATTACGAAGGATGCTCAGCTGGAAAAGACAAGAACTTATGTTCGTCAGATACGTGATTCCAGAGCTTTGAGTTTGAAAACAAAACTTGTATTGTCTAAAACAGAGGACTTTTTCGGACCGGGATTGTTTCATTTGCTTCAATTTATCGATGAGACGGGATCTATACAGGCGGCAGCAAAGCAGATGGGAATGTCTTATTCCAAATGTTGGAAACTGCTGAACCGGGCAGAAGAGCAGATGGGATTTCCGTTTCTGAATCGTTACAACGGAGGAAGACATGGCGGTAATTCTACGATCACTGAAGAAGGCAGGGAATTTATGAACCGCTATCAGGCCATGTTGGAAGATATCAGTCGTATCAGTCAGAATTTTTTTGATGTATATTTCCAGGATTATCAGTAAATATTCATAAAAAATATGATCCCCATTGCGTAAAATATTGACAAGTTTGCCTAATGGGGATATAATTTTTTTGGCGAGTGTTTTTTAAAAAAATAACGAAGGAGGTATTTATGATGAATACTTGGAAAAAAGCTGGAGCATTATTTTTCACAGGAGTATTTGCTTCTGGAATGTGTATGGGAGTGTCGGCAGAAGAACAGACGGATGTGGTGGTATTTGCAGCAGCATCCATGACAGAGACACTGACAGAGATTCAGGAAATGTACAAAGAGGTGGAGCCAAATGTAAATCTGGTATTTACATTTGATTCTTCAGGAACCTTAAAGACTCAGATTGAAGAAGGCGCGGATTGTGACCTGTTTATCTCAGCGGCACAGAAGCAGATGAATCAGCTGGATATCACAGCAGATCCTTCTGTGAATGAAGATGGGCTGGATTTTGTTGATGATGCTACCAGAATCAATCTTCTGGAAAATAAAGTTGTGCTGGCGGTACCGGAAGATAATCCGGCAGATATCCAGTCCTTTGAAGATTTGGGAACAGATAAGCTGAGTCTTCTCTGCCTTGGAAATGAAGACGTGCCGGTAGGAGCATATTCAGAAGAGATTCTGACAAATCTGGATATTCTGAATCAGCTGGAGGCAGACAAGAAAATTACCTATGGTTCTAATGTGAAGGAAGTAACGACACAGATCAGTGAAGGAAGCGTGGATGCAGGTATTATTTATGCAACAGATGCGTATTCTGCAGGACTTACCGTTGTGGATCAGGCAGACAGTGATCTTTGCAAACAGGTTATTTATCCTGCAGCAGTATTAAAGACAGCAGAACATCCTGATGAAGCAAAAGTATTTCTGGATTACCTGACCACAGACGAATGCGCTGAAGTGTTTGAAGGCGTTGGATTTACTATGGTTGAGGCAGAATAATGGACTGGTTTCCTCTGTATAATTCACTTCGTATTGCGGTGATTTCCAGTGTGCTGGTATTTTTTTCAGGAATCTTTGCAGCCTATTATATCGCAAAGCTGCATCCGGTGATCAAAGGCGTGTTGGATGTGATTCTTACCCTTCCAATGGTTTTACCACCGACCGTAGTAGGATATTTTATTCTGCTGCTGTTGGGTTCCAAAAGACCATTTGGACTCTGGTTTTATCATACTTTTGGAACGAAACTGGTTATGAACTGGTATTCCGGTATTTTTGCTGCTACAGTGGTAGCCTTTCCACTGATGTACCGTACTGCGCGGGGGGCCTTTGAAAGTTTTGATGAGACTTACAGCTGGTCGGGACAGACACTGGGCTTGTCTAATGGTTATATTTTCTGGAAGATCCGTATGCCTGCCTGTCGTCAGGGAATTATGGCAGGGGCAGTACTGGCTTTTGCCAGAGCTTTGGGGGAATATGGAGCTACCAGCATGGTAGCAGGCTACACTCCCGGAAAGACGGCAACGATTTCTACTACCGTTTATCAGCTGTGGAGGACCAATGATGATATGCTGGCATTTAAATGGGTCATGGTAAATATTGCCATCTCAGCAGTGGTACTTCTGGCAGTAAATATGTTGGAAAAGAAAAATATGGCCGGGAAAAGAAGGACAGGATAAGGAGCGGACGAAATGGGACTTTATGTAAAGATAAAAAAAGATTTCGGAAGCTTTCTTCTGGATACGGAATTTGAGGTACAGGAAGAAGTTTTGGGGATTCTGGGAGAGTCCGGCTGTGGAAAGAGTATCACGCTTCGTTGCATCGCAGGAGTGCTGACGCCGGATGAGGGTAGAATAGAACTGGATGGAACCGTCTATTTTGACAGTGAAAAAAAGATTAATTTGAAACCGCAGGAGCGGCATGTTGGACTGTTATTTCAAAATTATGCCCTGTTTCCGAATATGAATGTGGTGCAGAATCTCCGGACCGGACTGCGCAAGCAGAAGCTGAACAAGGAGCAGGAGCAAAAAGCTTTACATGATATCATGGAAAAATTTTACCTTCAGGGACTGGAGCACCACAGACCATCACAGCTGTCTGGCGGACAGCAGCAGAGAGTGGCGCTGGCGAGAATTTTGCTGGCAAAGCCCAGAATTTTGATGCTGGATGAGCCTTTTGCGGCACTGGATGAATTCCTGAGATGGAAGCTGGAACTGGAACTGGAAGATATTATAAAAGAGTTTGGTGGAACCACACTGTTTGTATCGCACAATAGGGATGAAATTTACAGGATCTGTGACCGGGTATGTGTTATGAACCGTGGACAGTCCAGCGAGGCTGTTCCGATAAAAGAACTGTTTGCCGCGCCGGTATCCAGAGAGGCGGCATATCTGTCGGGATGCAAGAATTTTTCAGATGCGGCGGTGACAGTAGCAGGCGAAGTCATGGCTCTGGACTGGGGAATTACATTGCAGTGTGATACCACAGGAAAAGAAGACGCCAGCAGTGTAGGAGTGCGAAGTCACTTTATACATCCGGTACTACCGGAAGCAGATGGCACAACGAAAAACGTATTTCCATGTAAAGTGGAAAGAGTGATTGAGGACGTGTTTTCGTATATCTTGATCGTATCTACGAAAGAAGAAGCCAGGATTCGCGTAGATGTGGCGAAAGAACAATGGCAGCAGTACCAAAAGCATATTTCTGGAAATAAGATATGGATTGGGATAGATGAAAAAGATGTGATGTTATTAAAATAAATGAAAGAATCACCGTATCAAGGTTGAGGTAATCTATGATACGGTGATTCTTTCGTGAAAAATGCGAAAAAGCTTTCAATATCCAGTTCCGGTGGTTTAATATGCGGTTGTCAATCACTGTATGAAAGAAACATTATTTCGTAAATACTTTCATTCGATCCCTTCTGGCTGCACAGATCAGGGTCAGGTGATATTTTTTTGCAAGATCAATTGCTTCAGAAGTAGGAGAAGCCTTGCTGGAGAGAATTGGAATCCCTGCATGGATGACCTTTAAAGTCATATCAGTAGGTATTCTGCCGCTGGAATATACCATACATTGATGCAGGTCAATATTGTGCCGCAGAGCGTAGCCGATCACTTTATCCAAAGCATTGTGCCGTCCGATATCTTCGCAGGAAAACAGAATGTGATCTTTTTGAGCGAGAATGCAGCTATGTGTGGCAAAGGTAATGCCATGGAGAGGAGAACCATCCGCAAAGGCATCCGCCATATGAAAGATCCATTCTGGTTTCCAGAAAATCGGTGTAAGTGACTGCGGCTCTTTGGATGTAACAAAGTAATCATTTAAAATATGATTGCCGGTACAGCAGGTAGGAGTTACTTCTACAAAGGCATCCGATGAGGATTGTGTGCTGCGTGCCGAATTTTTTAAATAGACTTTTGCACGTTTTCCATATTCACAGATATAGATATGATCTACATCTTCGGAAGACGTGATGATTTGTTCTGTCAGCAATCTTCCAAGAACCAGTTCAGTCAGATGCTGGGGCAGGCAAACAAGTTTCATAGTCAGATGATCATTTATATAGACATCCATCATATGTTCGTTAATATACATAATTTCTCCAATTGAAAAAACAATTCTTTTATCATGTTTACTATGTGTATACTAGATCTAGTATAATAGACATCTCTTTATTTCGAAAGAGTGAATTGAGGGAGGAAATAAAATGGGAAAGATTATGGCGGTAAATATCAGTGAGAAGAAAGGTACACAGAAAAAGAATGTACATAGTGCCAGACTGATGGAAGAATTTGGAATCGAGAAGGACGCCCATGCCGGCAAGTGGCATCGCCAGGTGAGTCTTCTTTCTTATGAAAAAATAGAAGAATTCAAGGCAAAGGGAGCACCGATCGAAGACGGAGCATTCGGAGAAAACCTGATTGTAAGTGGATACGATCTGAAGGCATTGCCGGTTGGCACCAGACTTCGCAGCGGAGAGGTATTATTAGAAGTGACACAGATCGGGAAAAAATGTCATAGTGGATGTGAGATTTATAAAATTATGGGTGACTGTATTATGCCAAGAGAAGGTATCTTTACCAGAGTACTTCATGGTGGCGTATTGACAGAAGGCGATGAAATTGTGATAGAGAAGGCAGCAGGTGAGGCAGATGGAGAATAAGCTGAATCATTTTGATCAGAAGGGTAACGCTGTTATGGTGGATGTGTCCGGAAAGATACCGACATCCAGAACAGCAGTAGCAAAAGGCAAGATTCGTGTCTGTCAGGCTGTGATGGATGCAGTGAAACAGGGGACTGTGAAAAAAGGAGATGTACTTGGAGTAGCAAGAGTGGCTGGCATTATGGCGGTAAAACAGACATCTCATCTGATTCCGATGTGTCATCCGCTGATGATTCAGAAGTGTTCGGTAGATTTTGAACTGGATGAAGAAAATCTTGAAATTACGGCAATCTGTACAGCCAAAACGGAAGGTCAGACCGGTGTGGAGATGGAGGCGCTTACTGGTGTGAATGTGGCACTTTTGACAATTTATGACATGTGTAAGGCAATTGACAAGTCCATGGAGCTGACGGACATTCATCTGGTAGAAAAAAGCGGAGGAAAAAGCGGGTTATATCGAAACCCGAAAGAATAGTATGAAGGATAGATTTGGAAGAGAGATTGACTATCTGCGGATATCCATTACAGATCGATGTAATCTCAGGTGCGTCTATTGTATGCCGGAAAATGGAGTTGTGCAGATCTCGCATGAAGAAATTCTGACTTATGATGAGATTACCAGAATCAGCAGATGTATGACTGGTTTAGGTATACGTAAGATCAAACTGACCGGAGGAGAACCGTTAATTAGAAAGAATTGTGCCACACTGGTTCGAATGTTAAAAGAACTTCCTGGCATCGAAAAAGTGACATTAACGACCAATGGTGTATTGCTCGAAGAACAGATAGCAAATCTGGCAGAAGCGGGGCTTGATGATATAAATATCAGTCTGGATACTTTAAATGCAGCAGAGTTTGCAAAGGTAACCAGGAGAGAAAGTCTGGATCGGGTGCTGGAGGGAATCCAGGCGGCATTACAGTATCCGCAGATTGGATTGAAGATTAATTGTGTGCCGGTAGTGGAAGAGCAGGAAAATCTGGTATCGATAGCGAGACTTGCAAAGCAATATCCGATTCATGTTCGTTTCATTGAAATGATGCCGATTGGATATGGAAAGGATTTTCAGTTTCGGGGAGAAAGTGAAATATGCGAAATATTAGAGAAAGCATATGGAAGAATGACTCCAATAAAAGAACGATATGGGAATGGACCGTGTCATTATTATAAAATAGAAGAATTTCAGGGTAAAATAGGATTTATCAGTGCGGTGACGCATAAGTTTTGCGACCAGTGTAATCGTGTGCGTATGACAGCAGAAGGATTTTTAAAAGCCTGTCTGCAATATCAGACTGGAACGGATTTGAAGAATTTGATGCGTTCAGGATGCACAGATGATGAACTGACAGAGGCAATACAGAAAGTAATATGGGAAAAACCGGTCAGTCATCATTTTACATCGGAAGAGATTGAGACAGATGAATGTAAATTAATGTCCCAGATAGGAGGATAAGGAATTATGAAAGCTGCGATTATCACATCCAGTGATTCTGGATATGCAGGAGAGAGAGAAGATAAAAGTGGCTCGGTAATCCAGGAAATTTTGGAAGCGAACGATTACGAAGTGGTGCATACCATTCTTTTGCCGGATGACAGAAAGATGCTGGCAGATGAGATGGCTCGTATAGCAGATGAGGGAATAGCAGAGCTGATTGTAACTACGGGTGGAACCGGATTTTCGCCGAGAGACTGTATGCCGGAGGCAACAAAGGATATTATAGAACGTGAAGTGCCGGGGATTCCGGAAGCAATGAGAGCATATAGTATGACGATTACACCAAGAGCTATGCTCAGTCGTGCAACAGCAGGTACTCGAAAAGGAACACTGATCGTGAATCTGCCGGGAAGCCCGAAAGCAGTCAGAGAAAGTCTGGAATATATTATTCCAGCGCTGGAACATGGATTACAGATCCTGACCGGGGAGGCAACGAACTGTGCCAGAAAATAATCGGAAAATGCAGACTGATATATCTGAATTAGAAAACGGTTAGTTGGCAGAACAGCAATTGCCATCAGATTTTACGCTGGTAGTCCTGGCAGGTGGTGCCAGCAGCCATATGGGAAGGGAGAAGTCAGATCTGCTTTTAGATGGACAGACATTTTTGGAGATACAGATCGGAAAAGGATGTCAGTTGGGAGCAAAACAGATCTTAATTTCTGGATATCGTGGAACACAGTGAGGGGAAGAGATTGTGCCGGATCGAATTTCCGGTCAGGGTCCACTTGGCGGTCTGGAGAGCTGTTTTCGAAGGGCAAAGACAGAAAAATGCCTGGTGCTGGGGGTAGATACGCCGCTGGTACCTGTGGAAGAACTTCAAAATCTGTTGAAGTTCGCAATGGAAAAAGCCGACCAACCGGTGACTATGCTGTGTCATAATGGAAAAGAAGAATCGCTGATAGCGGTATATGATGCCAGACTTTATAAAGAGATCACAGATTTTCTGGCATCAGATGCATCCGACTATCTCAACGGAGCAATCATTCCGGTGGATGGAGGGTATCTCGTAAAATAGCATAATACAGAAGGCGTATAGGATTATGAAAGGCTTCCGATTAGGTTTTAAATGATTTTTCGGATAATAGCACTTCCATGCAGATCGCATACAGGATCTGCAAACAGGTGGTGTTTCAGACAGAATTCGTCTACAGCTTTGTTACATCCGGAAAACTGGGTACTGTATACGTCATGGATCAGGAGAACTCCGCCGATAGACAGACGTTCATAAAATAGAGGTAATGCAGCAGCAGTTGGAGCATAGAGATCTGCATCTAATGATACGAAACAGAAAGTTTCATCGGTAATATCGGAAAAAGTATCCGGAAACCATCCTTTATGGATGATCACATGTGATGGATCAGGCATGATGCGAAGAACAGAGTCTACATCTGTAGAAGAAAAGTCACCTGTTTTAGCGCGAGACAGATGCCTGGAGGTTTCTACGGCAATATCTTTTTCTGAAAAGCCTTCAAAAGTATCAAAAAGATGTATTTTTCGATCCGGAAAGGCCGTACTGATCAGGCAAGAAAAATCACCCTGGAAAACACCAAGTTCTGCCACATCTCCAGGGATATTTTGTTGATGTATTTGTTCGGCTAAAAGGCGCATAACCGCAACCCGTGCATCAAGCATGCGAAGTGCAGAAGGATCACAAAATGAACCGTGATAGCCTAAGTGCTCCATCTGCTGCATCATAGAACCACGCCGCTCTTCATCCAATACACCAAGAATAATCAGATCAGGAAGAAGAGCAGCGGCCTTTGATGGAGAACAGATTGGGATATTACCAATAAATTGTCCATGTTTGCGCGGATCATTATCGGCAAAGCACATGATCTGATAGGAATTTCCAAGAAGTCGGGCAGTCATCTGCCCAATCTGTCCGGCACCGAATATAATAGTTTTGTAGACATGTTTTGTCATCATTTCATAGCAGCCTTTCTTTCAGCTCGAACCTGAATCATTTGTCCCGTGATAGATATTGCGATTTCAGCAGGTGTTTCTGCTTTAATATTAAGTCCCACAGGCGTGATAATACGGTCTAATTCTCGCTCATCGATTCCATACTCTTCTACGAGACGATGAAATACACCAGCTCTTTTGGCGAGACTTCCAATGACGCCGATATAGCATGCAGGTGTGGCAAGAAGTTGTGCCTGCACAATCGTATCATAGGCATGACCTCGTGTCATGACACAGCAATAATCAGCATCTGTGATAGAAATGCTCTGATCCAGATGATCAAAATCGCAAAGGATTGTCTCTGCTGCATCCGGGAAAAGAGCAGGATCTGTAAATTCCGGACGGTCATCCAGAACGATGCAGTGAAAGTCAACACTTGCAAGTATTGGTACTAGCTTTTGTGAAACATGCCCGCCTCCAAATACATAGACAGTTCCGGATGTACCGATTTGTTCTGTAAATAGGTCACAGGTTTCACTGCGATGACGGCATGGTCTTGCAGATAAGGAAGATAAGATGGAAGAAGGAACATCAACATTTCCAGTCAATCCATAGGATGCACTGTAAAGACTCATACCGGATGTAGCATGAAGATCACAGATCAGCCAGAAATCTTTTCGTTCTTTATATAATGTTTCAGCAGTTACTGCAAGTTCCATAATCATAGGGTCATTATGGTCCAGATACTGGAAAAATACGGTAACATCACCACCACAAATCATACCGATATTTTCAACATCTTTGCGATTCAACCGGAATTCATGTTCACAGGATTCTTTCTTTTCAAGAATATCAAGCGCCATAAGCTCTGCACGATATTCGACAGAACCTCCGCCTATGGTTCCGGCAACTCGGCCTTTTTTTCCAACCAACATACGGGAACCGGCACCTCTTGGCGTCGATCCTGAGGAAGCAACGATGGATGCAAGCACAAGGTCGTTTTCTTTTTGAAATTCTTGTTGTATGATCTGAAATAAAGTTCTCATATATAAAACACCTCCTGTAATTTTCTATAAGTCATATCGTCATGTGACAGATGGTCTGTATCATATTTTGCAGATCAAGAGCCTGTTTAAGCTGTCGTTCATGAGATTTCAAAGCTTCGGGACTGTTACATTTACACAGACTTTCCGCAAATCGTTTTTCGATGGTTACACGTTCGGTTTCCTGAATCAGTTTATCTGATAAAAAGACGATAGCCGCTTCATTTAGAATTGTCTTCTGCAAACCATGATGTTGTGAAATAATCTGACTGATTTCAGTATAGCCTAATTGTAAGAAAAGATCACCACCTGTTTTGGTGTGATGTTTTTGAAGTCTGGCAATATCATGAAGGAGTGCTCCGGAGCGAATCAGTTTTTTATTAAAAAAGTAACCATGAGATTCCAGCAGATCGCAGAAATGGCAAGCCAATTCAGTCACTGCATCACTGTGCGCCTGTACATGATGAGGAAGAGACACCGAATCGCGAAGCATCCGGCATAGTTCGTCATGCAAGTCAGGATGAGGCAGCAGGTAAGTCGAATCAGATAAGGTAACATGATCGTTATCGTCTGCGTTCAGATGATAATAGGAACCACATGGAAGACGAAAATACTGTCTGGCATGCTGTTTTGAATCAAGAAAATACAGATAAGAAGAAATTACATCTGTATGAGCAACAATCGCAATATCACCCTCAGAAGAACGAAGAATCTCATAAATTGCCTGCGAAAAACGCATGCCAGATGCGACAGGAGTTTCTGCTCCTGGAATCGGGTAATCAGGATTCATTCCACGTGCTTCATATATGTCCGGCCATCTTTTGCGTATCTCATCAAATGAAAGACCATCCCATTCTCCCAGATTTCGTTCTGTTAAATCTGAGATAGTGATATGTGGAAGATCAGGTGTGATATGTGCAGCCGTTTCCATAGCTCTTGACAAAGGACTGCAGTAAACAGCAGTTATTTTATCATCCAGTTCTCCGTGAAGAAGGACTGACTGCAGATGTCCAAGCATAGATAAAGAAAAATCAGTCTGACCGATACAGTAAGAATGTTCATCTGGATATTGTGGTTTTCCGTGTCGAATAAGATAAAGATTACGCATTGAAAAATCCTCTGAAACACTTTTCAAATATTGCTTCGGAACAGGTACGTGTTTCCTCTGAAAAACGGGCATATCGCTTCAAAAATTCTTCTCCGTATGGTGTCAGCTCACTGTGACTGCCCTTTACACCGCCCTGACTTCGAATAATCAGCGGTTCATGAAGCTGAGATTCTAATGTATGGATCAGATTCCAGCTGGTGGAGTAGGAAATGTGCATGCGTTCGCAGGCATCACGAACAGATCCTGTTTCATGAATCAGTGTAAGCAGCGAATAGAGCTGTTCATCAAAGAAGACCTTTTCCCGTGCCAGCTGAATCTGAATCTCTGAACGGATCAGACTTTGATTGTGTGCACGAAGAAGTTCTACATAATCCGCTGGTGTATCCGCATCATGAATGATTCCAGGATCTTCTACATTTAAACAATACATGGGAGTTCCACAATGTTCTACAGCACCCTTCAGACCAGTGTTTCCATCATTGCTTAAAATGGACTCAATTAATGAGGAACGAATCAGGATCGGATGACCTGGAGTTCCGTTACAGACCGGAGTGACAAGAGGCTGTCCAAGAGAAAGCATTTGTGTAACGGTATGTGCTGTGAATAGTGGAACATCTACAGGTGTAAAGAGTACCGTATCCACTTTGTCTTTTAAATATTCCAGTCCAATCCTGACAGAATCAAACATATGAGTAGTTTCATAGTCCTCATTTCGAAGAAAAATAACATGATTGGAAGCAAGGTGGCGTTCCAGAGCATCCGCATTGTATCCGGTTACCACCACTATTTTAGAGATTCCGGCCTGCCGGAAGTTATTAATCACACGCTGCGCGATGGAAATGGATCCAAGCTGAAGCATGGGCTTGAAGTCTCCCATTCGTGACGATTTCCCTGCAGCTACGATGAGAGCACCTGTCTGCATCATAGATACCTCCTAAAAATAACATTGTACAAATTTGATATTATTATAGCATAAAAAGTGAGGATAAATAGTAAAATTTTTAAATAAAGTAATAAAAACAATATAAAAAAGAGCGAAAAAAGCCAACTAATAATTATTTACAATTTGTAAAACTATACAAAATTATGATAACATGAAATTGTACAAAATAATGTAAACAGGAGAACGTTTCCATGGATAAGATTTTTGAAATTACCGCAAAAGAAGTTACGATACAGGTAAAAGATGAGCGCACAGGAGAGCAATACAGTCGGACACTTCCGATTGATTATTATGAGAATGCGAATGTTTTAAAACTCAGCGGTGAGAATCTGGACGGAAGCAGCTCTTCCATTGTTTTCTATTCTGTCAGAGGAATGGAAAAACTTAAAGATCTGACGGGTAAGGGAGCCGATCATGATCCATGCGGAACACATAAGTCAGAAGATTTGTAACATCGGAACGTGTATTTTTTAAAGGAGGAATGAAACATGATTAAAAAGACATTGAAGATCAATGGTGTGGAGCGAATCCTTATTCTTGATAAGGATGAGACACTGGCTCAGGTACTTCGTGAGCATCTTCTTCTTACAGGATGTAAGATCGGTTGTGGAGAAGGTCATTGCGGAGCATGTAATGTTATTATGAACGGAAAAGTTACAAGATCCTGTATTTACAAGATGAGCCGTGTTCCGGACAATGCAGAGATCACAACAATCGAGGGTGTGGGAACAATTTCTGATATGCATCCGATACAGGTTGCATGGATGGCATATGGATGTGCACAGTGTGGTTTCTGTTCACCAGGTTTTATTATTTCAGCAAAGGTTCTTCTCGATAATAATCCGAGCCCTACCCGTGAAGAAGTGAGGGACTGGTTTAACAAGCAGCGTAATCTCTGTCGTTGTACAGGTTACAAGCCGCTTATCGATGCGACCATGGCGGCAGCAGCAGTTATGCGTGGCGAGATGACTAAAGAAGACCTCGTATTCAAGCAGACAGGTGATTCTATCGTCGGTACAAACTATATCCGTCCATCAGCAGCACAGAAGGTAACAGGTACCTGGGATTTCGGTGCAGATGATGCATTAAAGATGCCGGAGGGAACTCTTCGTCTTGCACTTACACAGGCCAAGGTTTCTCACGCAAATATTCTCAGTATCGATACAACAGAAGCAGAGAGTATGCCGGGAGTTGTTCGTGTTATTACAGCGAAGGACATTAAGGCAGCAGGCGGAACCAACAAGATCAATGGTCTTGTAATGCTTCCGAAACACAATAAGACAGACGGATTTGAGCGTCCTGTACTCTGCGACGAAAAGATCTTTCAGTTTGGTGATGCGATTGCGATCGTAGCTGCGGATACAGAAGAACATGCACGTGCAGCAGCAGATGCAGTTAAGGTGGAGATCGAAGAACTTCCTGCATATATGAACGCAATGGATGCAATCGCACCGGATGCAGCAGAGATCCATCCTGGTACTCCAAACGCATTTTTTGAGACAAACTGTATCAAGGGACCGGACTTTGACTGGGACAGCATTCCGGATTCACAGCAGGTTGAGATCGAGTCCTACTGTTCACGCCAGCCTCATCTTCACCTTGAGCCGGACTGTGGTTATGGATATATTGATGAAGACGGTATGATAACAGTGCATTCCAAATCTATCGGTATACATCTTCATATGCCTATGATCGCAGATGGTATCGGTGTACCAATGGAAAACTTAAGACTTGTTCAGAACCATGCAGGCGGAACATTTGGTTACAAGTTCTCACCGACAAATGAGGCTCTGATTGGTGCAGCTGTTAAGATTCTGGAACGTCCGGTATCGCTGGTATTTAATCAGTTCCAGAACATTACTTATACAGGAAAGAGATCTCCTGCATTTATGAATATTAAGCTTGCAGCAGATGAAAATGGTAAACTCTTAGCACTTTGGGGTAACAACTATGTAGATCACGGTCCATATTCAGAATTTGGCGATCTGCTTACCTTGAGACTTTCTCAGTTTACAGGCGCAGGTTATGGAATTAATTCTATTCGTAATAAATCAACAACCGTATTTACAAACCATGCATGGGGCTCTGCATTCCGCGCTTATGGTTCACCACAGTCCTATATGGGATCTGAGATTGCAATTGACGTGCTGGCAGCTAAGATGGGAATCGATCCGTTTGATATCCGTGAAATGAACTGCTATAAAGAATCAGAGGGCACTACCATCCCGACAGGTTATCCACCGGAGGTATATTGTGAGGAAGATCTGTTTAAGAAAGCACGTCCATTGTATGAAGCGGCGAAGAAACGTGTTGCCGAAAAGAATGCAGCTTCTGACGGAAAGATGAAATATGGTATCGGTGTATCCCTTGGTGTATACGGCTGTGGTCTTGATGGTGTTGATACATCAAATGCATTTGCAGAATTAAATCCGGATGGAACCGTTACGATGTATTCTGCGTGGGAAGATCACGGACAGGGTGCTGATATGGGTGTTCTTGTATCATCTCATGAAACACTGCGTCAGGCAGGAATCAGACCGGAACAGATCAAACTGGTTATGAATGATACGAAGATATGTCCGAATGCAGGACCTGCAGGAGGATCACGTTCACAGGTTATGTCAGGTAATGCATGTCGTCTGGCTGCAGAAAATCTTGTAGCAGCAATGAAGAAAGAAGACGGAACATTCCGTACTTATGATGAGATGGTAGCAGAAGGGCTTGCAACAAAATATGAAGGTAACTGGGTAACTACATTCTGTGCAGATCATCCGATCGATCAGGATACCGCACAGGGCGATCCATTTGCAACTTATATGTATACTATCTTCCTGCCGGAAGTTGCTGTTAATACAGAAACAGGTAAAGTTACCGTTGAGAAATTTACTTGCGTAGCTGACGTAGGTACGATCATGAACAGACTTCTTGTAGAAGGTAATTTCTATGGTGGTCTTGTACAGGGTATCGGTCTTGCTCTTTCGGAAGATTTTGAAGATTTGAACCATGACACCACTTTGAAGAATTGTGGTATTCCATATCCAAAGGATGCTCCGGATGATATTGAACTTCATTTCAATGAAACATATCGCCCAAGTGGTCCTTACGGTGCAGCCGGTTGTGGTGAGGCTCCACTGGATGCTCCACATCCTGCAATCCTGAATGCAATCTTTAATGCGACAGGTGCACGTATTACACGTATCCCTGCCCGTCCGGAAAGGGTTCTTGCAGCATTAAAAGAACTTGAGAAATAAGCTTAATTCATAATGTGGTTGGAGTAAAAGCTGCCAACTGTGATATAATCAGGGGAGACGGGAAACTGCCTCCCCTTTACAGAAGAAAGGAGTATCAGGTTATGACATACATACAGGAGAGAGGTTCTACTCACGTTTATCATGTAAATCGAATGTCAAAAGAAGAGATGGATCATATGATCAGTCTCTGCGTCCATGAACAGCCGGCCTACTGTGTTGCAGCCTGTCCTTTCAAAATGGATACAAAAGAGATGCTGTATTATGCTGCAAAAGGAAATTTTAAGAAAGCGTTGGCAATTTATGAGAAAATTACACCATTTCCAATGATTCTCTGTGATGGATGTACGGCACCTTGCGAAGATAATTGCAAGCTTTGTGAACTTGGTGATGGTGTCTCCATACGAGAAGTAGAACGTGCGATTGTCCGGTATGGAGAACCGGGAAGAAGAAGCAGTGTATTTCGCATGAGAAAGAAGAAAAAGGCAGCAATCTTTGGTTCTGGATTATTTCCACTGTTTCTTGCGGGGGAACTGGAAAAGAAAATGTATCCTACGACGATTTATTGTAAGGAAGAAGACTATGAAAGCTATATTGCAGCGGCAGCCGGACATCTTTTGGAATCAGACCGCAGCAATGAAGCGAAACGTCTGAAATCTATGGATCTTTCTTTTGAATTTGGATGCAGTCTGAATCTTCCGTTCATCAGAGAAAAAATGGAACTGGCAGATGTGGTCTGCGCATCAGAAGAAGTGGCAAAAATGTTAGCTCCGGAAGAAGCAGCAGATGTCGAGATTATGTTAAGAGAACAGGCAAAGATTGTCAGCGGACCTGCGGAATCTGTGATGGATGCGGCTTTTGCCGCAAAGCGGGCAGCTCTGACAGTAGATCTTCTGGTACAGAATTTATCGCCGCACAGCAACAGAGGCAGTGAAGGAGCAGTGACGACAAAGCTTTACACGAACATGGAAGGAATCCATGGATCGAATAAGATTTTCTGTGGTCAGGATGGGTATTCAAAAGAAGAAGCTGTAGAAGAAGCAAAACGATGTATTCAGTGTCATTGTGACGAATGCATGAAAGGCTGTGTGTATTTAAGGGAATATCAAAAACATCCGGGTCTATTAGCCCGTGAGATCTATAATAATACTCAGATTATCATGGGAGATCATCCGATGAACAAACCGATGAATGCCTGTGCCCTCTGTGGACAGTGTACGGTGATCTGTCCGAATGGATTTGATATGAGTCAGGTGTGCAAGTCAGCAAGAGAAAATATGGTATCCACAGATAAGATGCCGCTGGCGCCACATGAATTTGCACTGATGGACATGTTATTTTCAAATTCAGAGGCTTTTTTAAGCAGACTCCAGCCGGGATATGAAACTTGCAGATATGTATTTTTCCCGGGCTGTCAGGCAGGTGCGATAGCGCCGGATGTGGTTATGCTGGCATACGAAGATTTAAGTAATCGGGTAGCTGGAGGCGTTGCTCTGATGCTGGGATGCTGTGGTGCAATCAGCGAATGGGCGGGTCGCTATGAAATGACAGAAAAAGTAAATGAGCAGCTGAAACAGGAACTGGCCAAGCTTGGTGATCCGATCATCATTGCAGGCTGTCCAAGCTGCATGAAGCAGCTAAGAGAAAGTATTGGAGTGCATGTTATAGGAATCTGGGAAATTTTGAAAGAAATCGGACTTCCACAGCAGGCAAAAGGACTGGAGATACCGGTTGCCATACATGACGCCTGTGGTGCCAGAGGGGATGCACAGACACAAGATATGATACGACAACTTTTGTCGGATATGGGATGTATCGTTGAAGATACAGAATATTCCAGAGATTTGTCTCCATGTTGTGGATATGGAGGCCTGACGGCATATGCCAATAAAGATATGGCAGCGAAAATGACAGAAAAGTGTCTGGAACGTTCCGATGCACCATATATTACATACTGCATGGCATGCAGAGACCGATTTGCCAGAGAGGGAAGAGAATCCCGACATATACTTGAACTTCTGTATGGGGCAAATGCCAGCAATATGCCTGATATCAGTGAGAAACGCTACAACAGGCTCATATTGAAACAAACACTTTTAAAAAACATCTGGAATGAGGAACCGATCATGGAGAAAAAAGACTATACTGTTGCCTATACAGAGGAGGCAATCTATATGATGGATGAGCGCATGATACTGAAAAGTGATGTGGAACGTGTGTTATCAGATTACAGAGAAAATCAGGAAGCAATCCTGGATGAAGAAACAAAAGAACTGGTGACAAGAAGCAGACTGGGAAATGTCACATTCTGGGTGCGGTTTGTGGAAACAGAAGACGGATATCTGGTACACAGAGCATACAGTCATCGAATGAATATTATGAAAAGGGTGGGACAGTAATGGCAGTAGAAAGAACATATTATACGATTGATCCGGAAGGAAAGCTGACCTGCATGAAATGTAAGGTTCCTCTTGTAAAAGGAAAAGCAAAATTTATGTATCTGGAAAATGGGTTTCCTGTGGAAATGCCTGTCTGTCCAAAGTGTGGGTTTGTGTATGTTCCGGAAGAACTCGCACTTGGAAAAGTGCTCGCGGTGGAGCGTGCACTGGAGGATAAATAGATGAACAGGCATCCGGGAGGGGAAGCGCAGACGCTTCATCTTCTGGAGAACATAGAATGGAAAAAAGAAATGAAAGCACTGGATCTTGGAGCAGGAGAAGGAGACACGGTACGAATCCTGAAATCATTTGGGATGGATGCACATGGTGTGGATCTTTTCCCACGGGGCAGTGATGTGGAAACAGGAGATTTTCTGCATTTGCAGTATCCATCAGACAGTATAGATCTTTGCATCAGCCAGTGTGCATTTTTTGTCAGCAGAGATCAGAAAAATGCACTATCTGAATGTTGGCGCGTTTTAAAAAAGGGAGGTTTTCTTTTATTATCAGATCTGGATACCGGAAATCTTTTGGAAATGGCAGAACAGACAGGGTTTACCATTCTCCGACAGGAGGATCAGACGTTACTTTGGCTGGAATATTATCTGGAAGCAATCTGGAATGATTCGTTCCGCTGCGAAGAGTATAAGCTTCAGCAGAAAGAATATAAAGGAAAGAAGCTGCGCTATACCATGTTGGTTGGCAGAAAGGAGTAGCACATGGATCTTTATGAAAGAATCATAGAACTTAGCAGTATGGGTTATCATTGCTCACAAATGATTATGATCATGACACTGGAAGCCATAGGTGAGGAAAATCCACAGCTTGTAAAGGCTTTGGGAGGTCTTGGCGGCGGCATCGGTTATTGTGGAGATACCTGTGGCTGCCTGACAGGAGGAGCCTGTGCGATAGGTTTGTTCCTTGGCAATCTGGCTCCGCAGGAGAAAGAAGATATACAGATGAAACCGGCTGTGCAGGAATTATATCAGTGGTTCCATAAGAAGACCGAAGAAGAGTTTGGTGCTTTTTATTGTAAGGACATCACTTCCAATCTGGATTGGGGAATTGTCATGGAGCAATGTCCTGCGTTGATTGCAGATACTTATACAAAAGTGATAGAAATACTGACAGAACGGGGAATATTGGAACTATGATTACGCTGGGTAAAACAAAAAGTGTATGTCCGATATGTATGAAAGTACTTACGGCTAAAAAATGTATCGGTGAAGATGGCATTTATCTGGTGAAAGAATGTGATATCCACGGAAAGTTTCAGACACTGATCTGGGAAGGAACGGCAGCAGAGTATCTTTCCTGGGGGAGAGAAAACATGTCTGCGGAGACTCCTGTAAATCCCAAAATCAAAGAGAAATCTTGCCCGGATAATTGCGGACTCTGTGAGGAGCACGAACGAAAAGGCTGTTGTATGATACTGGAAGTGACAAAGCGCTGCAATATGCACTGCCCGGTCTGTTTTGCTTCGGCAGGAGAATGTCTGGAAAACAGTGATCCTTCAATTGATGAAATAGAAAAGCAATATGATTTTCTGATGGATCATGGGGGACCATTCAATATACAGCTCTCAGGAGGAGAACCAACCATGCGGGAGGATCTTCCGGAGATCATACATATGGGAAGAGAAAAGGGGTTCACATTTTTTCAATTGAATACCAATGGAATCCGTCTTGCGCAGGAAGCAGGATACGCCAGAAAACTAAAAAAAGCAGGACTGAATACGGTATTTCTTCAATTTGACGGTGTCTCAGATGACGTGTATCAGACATTGCGCGGACGCTCTATGATGGAACTGAAAGAAAAGGCTGTGTTAAACTGTTCGGAAGCGGAACTGGGAATTGCCCTGGTACCTGTCATTGCTCCAGGAGTAAATGATATGCAGGTTGGAGATATCCTGAAGTTTGCGATGGATCATATGCCATTTGTAAGAGGAGTACATTTCCAGCCGATCAGCTATTTTGGCAGATGTTCTCAGCAGCGTCCACAAGCTCCGATTACCATACCAAAGATGTTAAAGCTGATCGAGGAACAGACTGACGGGCTTATGAAAAGCGAGGATTTCGCCGGTGGTGGAGCAGAGAATCCATACTGTTCTTTTCATGCAAGTTATCTGAAAAAAGGTGAGAGGGAACTGAAACTTCTGGAAAAGAAATCAGGCAGAGGATGTTGTTGTACTACCAGCGATAATTCCAGACAGTATGTGGAAAATCAGTGGAGCTATAGCACAAAAAAATTTGATGATGATGAAATGACACAGACAGATGTGCTGGATGAATTCCTGATCCGGGTTCATAATGAAACTTTTGCGGTATCAGGGATGATTTTTCAGGATGCATGGAATCTGGATCTTGAACGTCTGAAAAGATGTTATATCTGCGAGGTGGATTCTGATTATGGAATGGTACCGTTTTGTGCATATAATCTGACGAATTCGAAAGGAATATATTTATACAGAAAGTGAAACGATCGAATATAGATGCAATGATCTGTAAGCAGGAAGGCATTACAGAGATTACAAGAGATGAAATACATAGAATACAGCTGGAGAAATTAAATATTGTACTGAAGAGAGAAAAAGAACGAGAGGGTTTTTACCGAGATTTGCCGGAAAGACTGGAAAGCCTGACAGATTTGAGAAGCCTTCCTTTTACAACAGAAACAGATCTGGCAAGAGATGGAGGCAGGATGCTGCTTTGCTCCCAGGGGGAAGTCCAGAAAGTGATATCAGAACAGACAAGCGGAACTACCGGTGCCGGTAAACGTGTATTCTATACAGAGGGAGACTGTGAACACACCATAGAACTTTTTATGGCAGGTCTGGGTGAATTTATTTATCCTGGAAGTATAACGATGGTGGCTATGCCGTTTTCAGGTCCTTTTGGATTGGGAGAACTGATCGCGGAGGCAATCAGACGTCTGGGAGCAAAACCTCTTTCAACCGGGACAGGAAGAACTTATGGCGAACTGAACAGGATTCTGGAAGAGGAGCAGCCGGATACGTATGTGGGAATGCCGACGGCATTGCTTTCCATGCTTCGAATGTGCGGAAAAGGCAGTATAAAAAGAGCACTGGTATCCGGAGATGCCTGTCCGAAAACTGTCATGAAAGCAATCGAAGAAATTCTGCAAACACGACTTTGGCCGCACTATGGTTCCAGAGAGATGGGGCTTGGAGGTGCCATTTGCTGCACGGCGCATGAGGGCATGCATATGCGGGAAAACCATTGTATTACAGAGATTATAGATGAGAACGGAAATGTGCTGCCGGACGGTAAATGGGGAGAACTGGTGATTACAACCATTGGAATGGAAGCACAGCCGTTGATTCGATATCGAACCGGTGACTGGACAAGGATCATTCCAGGAAGATGCCTCTGTGGAAGTGAAATAAAACGCCTGGACTTTGTAAAGCGGATGGATCCATTGGGAAGTATCAGAGAGATGGATGAATTGCTGTTTGAGATTCCGGAACTGGTAGATTATTGTGTGAAAATTGTAGATGGAAAAAAGGAAATTACAGCACTTTTTACATCGGACAATGGAGAAGAACGAATCAGGAGTGTTTTGGAAGAGAAGGATATTCGTTCATGGAACTGCAAAAAAGCAAAGTGGGAAGATGGGGCGCTGTATCCTGGCAAACGAGTTACAAGGCAGTGATTTCGTGGTATCATGGAATCACTGCCTTGCCTGTTATTCAGAATAGTATGGACAATCTTCCTGGATGCATTCGCGATTATCTTCGCAGTATTTACACGTTATAGAAGATGACGGAATGTTTACAGAACAAAACTGACTGTAAAAATGAACAGCTTCTTCAATGGCAATTCTGCTGGTACGTTTGCAGCAGCGAGGTCCACCAACATCTGCCAGTCTGGATAAAATAATGGAAACAAGTTTTTGAGGAAACGGCCATGCATCTTTGTGAAGTGGACTGGATCCAGTCATAACGGACATGAAAATACCGGCTCCGGCAGCAGCTCCACAGACACCCCAGTAACCACAGGTACCGCCCGGAACCTGCTTCGCTCTTTTACAGATCTCAGATAGTACAGCATCGTAATCCATATGTTCTCCATTATTGCGAAACGCTGTCAGAAGAACGCACGGAACAATTGCATGATGCTCTGGTCCATGCATATGTACAGATGGAAGATCCATAATTTTTTCCAGAAGAAGCAAAGCATCTTTTTCGGTACTGTCTCTGAGCGCTGCGATTACCGGAGCATATGTGCCATAGCTGTGACAGGCATCACAGATAAAGTGACTATTTTCACAGACCGCATTGGTTAATTGCTCTTTATGGCAGATACTACACGTCTGAATAGAGCTTTCAGCACGATACGTAATAGGAGCACCACAAATCAGACATCCGGAAAAATGTTCCGCTTCACCACAACAACAGGAATTATTCGTATGATCCATTTGATTCACCTCCGGAGAATTTATTTTAATAGTGTTAACGATGTAAAAAGTATAGCATAAAATGAAAAAGTAATGATAAAGTATCTTGACAATCATGTTACTTTATGATATTGTGCCGGCTTTGTCGCTTTGTATCAGCCGAATGAATACAAGAAAAGGAGCTGTCGGGAAATAGACAGCTCCTTCAAAGAAAATCTGCAGGATACCTTTCTTCTTTCCTTCTGTAAGTTCATTCCACCCACACTTTTCTCTGGATCTTTTCACCTGTTCACTTGTAAGCCCAGATTTCTTGCCATTCACCCTTTCAAGAACCTCTTCTACCGTCTGCTGATAAATTTCCTTCATCACTTCCGCCTCCTCGTTTCTAAGTATTTATCTCAATAATAGAAAACCCCAGAAATCATTAAGATTCCGAGGCCTTATGTTTGAACATATTTACCTTTTAATTTATGTAACAAATAAAATTTTGATTGACCTTTTGTTAATATGAATCAATCATCTGCATTAGCTTCTTATAAAATTCATTTCTATCGTTGTAAATTTTTTCCAATTCTTTTTCTGTAAACAGTGCATAGGCTCTATCAGGAACAGCTGTCAAGCCATCGCAGCTAAATGGTATGCGCCGCCCACCCCTGAAAATGGCTGCTTCCCAGTATTTTTTTCTAAAATATTTAATTATTCCCATATAGTATCACCTCTTTCCCATATTTGTTATTGACGTTCTGGCAAGTAAAATACTTCTGTTCTTACTATATTATCATCAAAATCCATTTTTACATAATAGTCTCGGACAAAATATGCTCTCCAGTAATCTTGTAGTGAGTAAATTTCCAATGTTTTGAAATCAACAATGCACAATGGAATGGCTTCTTTATTTTCTCCGTCTGTCTTTCTGTATTCTAATGAAGCTGCTACTTTATTTAGACAGTTCTGACATAAATGGTTTTCCAGCATGTTAGTATCAATTTCGTAATTTTCTGGCAATGTCACATCTATGCTTGCCATACCACGGCTTGGAGTTCCGTCTGAAGAATAAGATATTTCACCTGTATTCCCAGAAAGGAATGAAGTTGAAGTAGCACTTTCTACCTCATTTCCATTTTCATCGTAATTTTTCAGTGGAAAATCAATCACATACCAGTCATTCAGCGAGATCAATCCAATAGTGTCAAAGTTTCTAAAGTAGCTCATCAGGCTTTCTTCCGCATTTCCGCATAGATAACATTTTGATGTGTTTTTCAGGGATGAGCGCAGATCGTCAAAAGTTACATCAATGTCAGCACGGCGTTTAGCAGAGACTGGTTGGGAAGATGCCTGCTCATGGGCAGAGGCATAATATGCGATGATCATGGAGATAACAATTATGACTGCCAGAATGGAAAGCCAGAAATAATCTATTCGGATTTGATAATATCGCTTTTCTTTCTTCATATTTTTGATGCTCTCCCCTAATAATAAAATATAGAGTACTTAAAACAAGTTCATTTAAACCATTTTACCATGTTTTGTACTTAAAATGTACTTGTATTATGAACTTATTTTGTACTTATCAAATGGAGAGGAAGCCATATGGAAAAAGATAAACATCTTGGTCTTCGGATTGATTCTGAGACGCACGGAAAACTGAAAAGTCTTGCTGAATTTGAGGGGCGTTCTATCAATGGAGAAGTGCTGTATCTGATTCGTCAGGCGATTGCTCAACATGAGAAGGATCATGGCACATTAAATAAACATTAAATAAATAGGAAGATCATACATCGGGCTGGTGAGTTCCGGTGTATTTTTATGCCAATTTAAAAAGTATCAAATGATGATACTTTTAGAGGAATTAGTGATACTTTACGGTAGGTATTTGAGATACCCCTGATACTTTGAACTGTTATACTGATTATGCTGGAAATAAAAGAACAGCAGGAAAACTTCATATGATTATTAGAAAAGCTCTTTCGGGTTAGCACCCCGGAGGGGCTTTTTTTGTTGCCCTGAAATTTTGATTTCCGGCCAATAAGCCACAGGTCTGCCTGATCTGGTGGCCTGAAAGGAAATCAGTACGCATGATCAGAGGCATCAGAAGGAGCCGGTCCCCTCCGCTCTTGAATTTGGAACACGAAACAGATTTCAAATTCAGGAGGAACGGACGATGTATGTAGAGCATCCATATAAATTCAATGACAAATTTTATGCAAAAGTTGATGGGAAATTTTATGAAATAACCAGAGAGGTAGCCAAGGCAATGCTTTCCGCTTACCGTAATGAAGTTTACAGAAGTAAAAAGTGGCAGCCAGAAGATCCGGAAACCATGACAAGAAAAACAAAGTGGACGGAGCTGTTGGATTGTGTTTTCAGTGAGAATACAGATGGAATTGGAGTGCAGGATTTACCGGATGAGTGCCAGCGGAGCGTAGAAGATCTGGTAATTCTGCAGGCTGAATCAGCAGAACTGCATCAGAATATCGCAAAGCTGTCAGAACATGAGCAGTTTATTATCAAGTCCATCTACTTTGATGGCATGAAGCAGGTAGAACTGGCGAAAATACTAGGAATTTCAAAGGTTCGGATGTCTCAGAAGGTCAGCGCAATCTTAAAGAAAATGCGGAAAATGTATGAAATAGGTTAAAGAGTGAGAACGGCACTCTTAACTTTTTCACGAGTTTTGTATTTAGAAATAAAATCAAAACAGATAGAAAGAGAGTGAAAATATGGCAG
>ERZ834859.1339-NODE-1339-length-27338-cov-5.950372_pt1 | contig 27338 bp, 29 predicted proteins | sample MGYA00519947_ERZ834859 | MGnify/ENA primary metagenome ERZ834859 (study PRJEB31850, sample SAMEA3708763) | human gut metagenome | biome: human gut; feature: human-associated habitat; material: faeces | place: China | collected 2014 ...
AAGATAAATGGCTTATAACAAGACAAGTGAAGAACGAAAGTGGAATTATTGGAAAAAACAGGAAGAAAAGAAATTGCGTGAACTGGGAATGGAAGAAGAGAAAATCCAAAAGCTGCGCCAGATGGACCGGGAAGATTTCCTGGAAGAGCGCAGATACCGGGAACATCTGGATGAAATGATGCAGGATATGGATTCCATAAAACAAAGGGACAGAGGACGGTTTGCACAGGATATCCGAGAACTTTTAGACAACATTGGAGATCGACGGATCTATGAATTATTAAAGGGCATAGAACATCAGACATTAGAGATACTTTTGCTTAGTACATGGGGATATTCGGGAAGAGAAATCGCTAAGATTATGGGACTTGCAGAGCAGACTGTTTACACAAAGAGAAACCGTTTGAGAAATAAATTAAAAAATTTGTTGAAAATTGAATAATTATGGCGGTTTTCGTCGGCTATTTAATAGGCAGGTAAATTTTGCCGGTGTACTTTGACAACTGCATACCAGCATTACAGGTACGTTCCCGTAAGTAGAAGCGTGTCAGGAAGGCGCGAGGACAAATGAAAATGACAGGAAAGAATATAAAAAATTCTTTGCTGGTGTTTTTGTTTCGAGCGAATCCACTTTAACTGAAACAGGACCGTGGCGGTCTTTTGCGAGGATCACTTACGAGGGGATAATGATACATAGGAACTGCCAGTGAGCAGAGGATGGACTTTGGGTTGTAATCAGCAAGACTTTTAGAAAATCCGTGAGCGGTGCAATGCCAAGCATCCGCCTGTAATGTTCCCGTAAGGCAATGGGGGAGTCGAGGACAAATACAACGCCAAAAATCAAAAGTATAAGAAATCAAGGAAGAATGTGTCGTTGATATCAGATACATGCGGCTGTAGGGAGTTATTCCTTTACAGCCGTATTGATGTGGTATCAGCAGACATATCAGGTAACAAACTATGTATTACAGAAAAGAGTATTTGAAAAGAGCACATCGGGAAATTGATACGATCTTCCGGGTGCTGTTCCCGGAACATGGAATGGCAGTAAGGGAAGAACAGATTCTGTTATGCCATGAAATGCTGGATAACCTGCTGGGAAGAAATATAGCACTGTGTGACGCAGGTGTCGGTATCGGGAAAACGTATGCCTATCTGGTGGCCTGTATTCTGATGAGAAAGTATTCTCTTCTTGCAGATGGATATTCCCCATACGAACAGCGTCCGGTTGTGATATCTACTTCCAGCATTGCACTCCAGAAAGCAATTCTTACGGAATATATCCCTTTTCTCTCCCGGATTCTTCAGGAGAACGGGACAATTCAGGCGCCGATCAAAGCAGTCATCCGCAAAGGGAAAGAGCATTTTGTCTGTGATGAGAGATTAGAGCAACGAATCGTTGCAATCAAAGAGAAAAATAAAAATGAATTGCAGAAAGAAGCGCTGCTGTCTCTGAAAGAACACTACGATATGGATGAAGTGTCTGGATTAAGCGGATTTGACAGAAGGATGGTATGCGTACCAAAGTTCTGTTCAAGGGAATGTCCGAAAAAAGGTTCCTGCCGGTATCAGCAGTATCTGGAACATTCCAGAGATGATGAAATGTTCATCCAGATCTGCAACCATAATTACCTGCTGGCAGATGGCTATCACAGACTGCAGGAATACCGCCCGTTACTAAAAGACTACCGGGCATTGATCGTAGACGAAGCACACAAACTGCCGGATGCGGCAAAGCAGATGTTCGGGAAGAGCCTGTGTTATGATGATATCCGGGAGATCTGTTTTTATCTTGGGAAAGAATATCAGGGACTGGAGATAAGAAAACTGTCCGGGACGATCCGGATGGTGCTGGATGTGATAGGAGAAAACCACAGAACCAGATATGGGTTAAAAGAAGAATTTCACATGACAGAAGAGTGTGCCATGTATTTATATGAAGGGATACAGACCATGAATAAGATCATAGAAAAATTAGAAAAGAAGATCCCGAAGTGGATCAGAAATAAGCTGGAAGAAACCAGAAGTGTGCTAGAATGCTTTTTCCATCAGGATAAGAAGTATGTGCTGCATCTGAAACAGGATCAAGAACATCGGATCATATTGTGTGCCTCCAGCAGACGGATTCCACAGTATCTTGACCAGATGTTGTGGAGCAGAGGAATGGGAGCAATCTTGACGAGCGGAACATTAAAAACCGGACAGGGATTTTCCCATATCCGGAAGATGACAGGATTACAGAAAGTACAGAGGGTACGTGAATATGTGGCAGATTCTCCATTTGAATATCAGAGAAATTGTCTGTTATATCTGCCAAAAGATCTGAAAAGATGCAGAAAGGGAAGTCAGGAAGAAGCAGAGATGATAGCTGACCATATCCATTCGCTGATCTGTTCGACTTACGGACATACACTGGTGCTGTTCACATCGTATCACTTGATGGGAAACGTATATCAGATGTTGCGGGATGAGATTCCTTTTCCAATGATCGAAGTGTGGAGACACTCCCCTGAAGAAATCACGAGATTTAAACAGACAGGCAATGCGGTTCTTTTTGCAGCCGGATCCTGCTGGGAAGGAGTAGACTTTCCCGGAGATATGGTATCCTCGTTAATTATTGTAAAACTGCCGTTCGCTGTTCCAGATCCCATTAGTGAGGCGCAGAAGAAAGAATATGACAGTTTAAAAGACTACATTCAGGCAGTGGTTGTTCCGGATATGCAGAAAAAATTAAGACAGGGATTCGGACGTGCGCTCCGCACAGAGACAGACACCTGTGTCGTGTCCATCTTAGATGAACGTGCAGGAGAAGAAGGAAGATATCATGAGGAAGTGATGTGCGCACTTCCGAAGTGTAAGATGGCAAAAGACATCAAGGATGTCCAGTGTTTTATTAGAAACCGGAAGGGTGTGGAATATTACCTGTAAATGCCCGTGGTTCTGCTACAATAACAGCAAGGTTACAGCAAAATGTTTGGTGGTATTTCAGGAGCATTTTCGGTGGAATTGGTGGTAGTGATGAATAGCTATTTGGACATAAAGTGGGTATACTGTGTATAGCGTTAGAGACTTAGAAGGAAGGTGCTAATATGGCAAAATATATCGTAGAAATGCAGATGGATAAACAAGAGAAATTTTATTTTATTCGAGAAAACGAAAGCGGAGATATTGTATATTTACCTTCTAAATATCTAATGCATAAGAAAAGGTCAAAGATATCACCGAATACCATACGAAGAAGTGCCTTTGCATTATCTTATTATTTGAATTTTCTGGATGAAAAGCAACTTTGTCTGGATGGTATTTATCAAATGAAATATATTGAACAGCATGAACATTTTACAGATTTCCTGATTTGGTTAAAAGCCGGTATGCATAGCAGGGAAGATTATTTAAAACTTCCTAATAATGAGACATGCAATGCATACTTAAAAGAGGTATTTAGGTTCTATACTTTTATGGATCAGGAAAACAATCATTCGGGAAGTCTGAAGGTGCTGTCAGATACGCAAATGATTGTGCGAAATTCCATCGGTATCAGAAAAGTATTGAATAGGAAGAGTTTTCGAGGATATTTAAAAGAAAAAGGACATCAAGGAAAAACCATTGAGCAGGACAAGATTGTAGTGTTGTTGCAAGAATGTGCAAACAGCCGCGATCAGGTTCTGCTTTTATTATTAGCAGAAACAGGCTTTAGAATAGGGGAACTCTTAGGTGTACGATACGCAGAGGATATAGACTATGAGAAACATATAATATATGTCAACTTTCGAGATGATAATGAGAATGGGGCAAGAGCTAAAAACGCAGAACTTCGAAGAGCCAAAATCAGCGACGCAACATTTGATATTTTAATGTTTTATATTGAAGACTATAAGGAACTGATTATAGGACAGGAATATTTATTTATTAATGTCTCGGGTGATTACGTTGGAAAGCCTTTTAAGGGAAGTGGAGTATATGCCATGTTACGCAGATTGGAGAGAAAGACGGGAATTAAAGCATCTCCACATATGCTCCGGCATTATTTTGCAAATGCAAGACGAAAAGATGGATGGAAATTAGAAATGATTAGTCAAGCACTCGGGCATCGGAATATCGAAACGACTATGAAATATCTGAATATAACAGAGGATGAACTAATAGAAGTCAGTGATGCTTTTTATAATAGGCATCAAGCAATGTATGGTGTTCAGAATTTGTTATAAAAAAGAGGAGGCGATCAAGTGTCTGCAATTCGATTGCTGCAAGCAGAACGCAAGGAAGAGATACAGTATCTTCACAGGCAGTTTATGTCAGGCGGAATATTGCAGAGAGAATTATGGGAAGAAGCAGAGAAATTCCTTATCCAAAGAGAAATCTATGATGTGATTTTAGCAGAAGAACAAGATTTGCGGGAATACAAACAAACTTTGTTGGATAGTGGGAATTATACGAAAAAGCAGGTGAAAGAGCAGTCATCCGCATTACGGAAGATACAGAAGTATTGGATAGAAACAGAATATGGAGAGCTACTCTCAGAAATCCGAGAAAGCCAAGTGTCAGATGAGGCATTGAAGGGAAACATCAAACGGTTTCTAATCCGGCAGGGAATACATCATATCAAAGAGATTGATTATACGGTACGAAGCCGTTATGAAGCAGAACTGAAAAAAATGTGGGATGAAGCGAGTGCGATGAGATATTTAAAGGTTTTCGATCATATCAAGCAGTATAGTATCCAAAAAGAAATAGAAAGTCTGCCGGGAAGAATCGAACACCGGAGGAAATATCAAGCACAGGTTGTATTCTTGCCATACTTACCAGATTTGGAGTTGGTTAAGGATTTTGAATATGTCCGAGATAAACAGGAACTGGTGTGGGATTTTTTTAGAAGAGCATCTGAAAAATTAAAAAAGCAGATTTTTCTACTATTGAATTATATTCTAGATAATTTGTATCGAGACGATCCCAAAGAGAGAAGAGTTCGCTATTTATTGCCATTACACTGGTTATATGATTTTTGTGTGGAGGAAGAGATTGATGATCTGGAAGGATTGGAATTAGAACAGATCCAACGATTTGAGAAAATCGTGGAACAGAAAGTGGTCAATGTGAAAAACTCTATGCAGATTATTGACAATAGTCGGAAAATCTTATTTTTAACAGCACCAGAAATTCATTGGCATGCCAATGTGTGGTATATGGAACGCTTTCACCTGTCAGAAGATCGGCTTAACCCAAGCAATCCAGTACAGCGATTGAGTTTTATAGAAGTGACTAACAAAAAGAATCGAGAATTGTTACAGGAATATGCCAAATATCATGTTGGAATTGGTGGACTGACGATAGCAAATATCCGAGGACAACTATATGAGGTAAAAAGACTTCTGGAATATTTTAAGGAAGAAGAATCCATTTGTCAGGTAGATGAAAATCAATTGGATGACTATTTTAGAAAACTGGAAGAAAAGGATACCAAAGATGATACATTCAATAAAAGAATTGTGCATTATATAAAATTTTATCAGTTTTTAAATGTCCGAGGATATATGAAGGAGATACCCTTTAAACCGGAGTATTACCTGAAAAAGACATATCCAGAGCATCATGACAGAACGGTGGAAGAAAAAGTTTATATGGAAATCCTGCATAAGCTGTATGCATTTCCGCTAGTTCCAAGATTGATATTTTTACACTTGTGGTGTACTGGATTGAGAATCAGCGAAGTGTGTACGTTAAAAGGGGATGCATATTACTGGGATGGAGAAGATGCATGGTTGAAAGTCTATCAGATCAAGATGAAGGCAGATAAAATGATACCAATACCGCTTGTGATGTATAGAATCATGCGTAAGTATATTGAGCGTGAACACATTCGTCCGAAAGATTATATCTTTAAAGGGAAGGATGGTGGAGCGTACCGGGGAACAACATTCCGACAAGAGTTTCAGCAATACTGTGATAAGAATGGAATTGCAGATGGCAGTTATACCTTCAAAACCCATGACTATAGGCATACGCTGGCCACCCAATTTTATGATGAGGATGTTTCTATACAGACAATCCGAGATTATTTAGGACATTTTTCCGAAGAGATGACAAAACAGTATGTAGACTTCATGCCAAAGAGAATTGAAAAAGCAAGTGATACTTACTTTAAGAAACCGGAAAATGACTTGGCTTCTACCATTAAAGCTAAGAAGCGTGGTGAAAGAAAATGAAAAAAAGAATTTACATATATGAGCTGGACTGCTGCAAGGTAGCATCCGAAGAGCAGATTCAGAGATTGCGTATCAGCCCGGAACGGTATTTTAATCTGGAAGGATTGCCATCAGAAGAACTTGCCGAAAAGTTGGAAGAATTTATATGGGAAAGAGGAAAAATGCTCGCACCGTCCAGCATGGCAAGTGAAGTGACCTATTATAATAATATTCGGGAATTTCTGATTGATCGGAAAATACAAAGCCTTGATGCCAGAGAAGAAGAAAAAATCATCCGTATGTTAAAAGGATGGATGCTGGAACGAGGATATGCTTTATCAAGCAAAAAATATCGGCCTGCATATGACAAAATAGGAATTGAAAGTCCTGGCATTGTAAAGCATATGAAAAAAATCTTGAAGTTTCTGGAAGAAGAGGATGACAGGGATGAGCAGGAAAAAGATATCTGGACTCTTAAAAACTTCGATTTTCCTATTTATGGAAATCCAATCAAGAATACGGAAACGATTAACTTTACTAAAATTGTACAGCCAGATATTCGGGAAGAAGTAAAAAAAGTAATTTTTATGCATTTAAAATATTCCCCTTTAGGAACGATTCATAGTGAAATAGCTGCAGTAAAGCGGTTCTCAAAATTTCTTAAAAGAAAATATTTGGACATTCAATCGCTGCAGGATCTGGAACGGATGCATATAGAAGAGTATCTGATATATCTTCAGACGGAAGCACATGACCGGAAAAATTATAGATCTGACCTATATGCACTACGAAGGGTAATAGAAGATGTTGGGAATTTATATGAACGACAGTACATGAGCGAATTATTTCTGAGTAATGATTTCCCAAGTACACCAAGGCATGTATTCAAATTTTACTCAGATGCGGAAATCAAAAGATTAAACGAACACATTTTCAAAATGGATGAACAGATATGTAGGGCACTGATTATCCATCAATTACTGGGAACGAGGATTTCAGATACGCTGACCTTAAAGACAGACTGCCTAAGCATGCGGAATAATCGATATTTTATAAGGATTGATCAGGTGAAGTCAGTCACCTATGAAAAAGCCATCAGTGAAGAAGTGGCACAACTGATTATGAAAGCAATTGATTATACAAAGGAACGGTATGGAGAAACAACTTACATTTTTGCAAAAAAAGATGATCCAACTAGGCCTTATCAATATAGCATGATTCAAAATCAGATTATGACAATGATCCGCCAGGAAGATATCCGGGATGATAATGGAGAGTTTCTGAAGTTTGGAACCCATATTTTCCGACATTGTTATGGAAAGAAATTGACAGAAATGCATGTGGATGACTGGATGATAGCTAAGCTACTGGGGCATACCTCCATATATTCGGTACATCATTATCGAAAAATTGGCAATAAACTGATGGCAGATGAAACGAGAACTGCAAGAGAAAAAATGGATATGATCCTATTAGATATCATAGAAGGATGGGATGATTATGAAATATGACAAAATGGTAGAGATTACACAAGCTGAGAGTCAAAGGAAGATGGAAATTGCGAGGAAGGCTATCGAAGAGATGTTAAGTAATATGGAACGTGTGACTGTCGCAGGATTAGTTCGTAAAACAGGTTTATCAAGAGGATTTTTTTATAAGAACCCACTGATTAGAGAAGAACTAGATAATGCAATAAAAAATCAAGGCGCTTGCTATAATCCGAGACAAGTGATTATTGATAAAGCTATGAATAATACGCTTATGATTTTGAAAAGTGAAATTCGAAAAGTAAAGGCGCAGAATGAAGAATTACAGCTGAAAAATGAAGAATTATGTGAGCAAAATAAGTGCTTAAACAAGAAAGTAGAAAATCTAAAAAAGCAACTGGGAAGAAAAGAAATTGGATTATTAAAGAAACTGTAACGGCTATGAGAGAAAGGATGAAATCTAATGAAATATGATAAAATAGTAGCCATAAGTAAAGAAAAAAGCAAGAAAAAAGCAAACATAGCAATTACTCAAATTCAAAAGATGCTTGAAAATCAAGAGAGGATAACAGTGGAAGTGCTCAGAAAACGTACTGGTTTTTCAAAATCTTTCTTTTATAGAAATCAAGAAGTGTGGAGAGTATTGGAGAATGCTAGAAGCAAACAGCAGATGCCATGTAATAGCATGGAAGTGATAAGAGCGATTGAAGCCGAAGATGAGATAATAAATTTAAGAATTCAAATTACAAAATTAAAGAGTTTAAGACAGAAGCTGTTGGAAGAAAATAAGAGACTTAGGCAGGAACTGAGAGAGTTAAGCCAAATGAGTAATCAGTAATTAGAAATCTATTATATAAAAAATTAAAGAAGAAAATAATCAAGGCAGTGGGCTACAATTTGAGTCTACTGCTTTTGTATATATAAATAAGCTGAAGAAGCACGATAAATGCACAGAAGAAACAGTTTACACAGAGTGCGTATGAGGAAGAAAAGGCGTGTGCTAAGGGGTATCAGCCTAGGGGCTAAATTTATGGTCGTACTGATCGGACTTGTGATCATCTTCAAATCACAGCTTACCAGTCTGGTGCAGACAATATTCGAAAAGATTACCAGCGAAAGTTCTGGAATTTAAGTGTGGTGAGCACCGGAAAGAAGGAGCTGACGACAGGGTATGTAAGAGGAGAGGTAACGGTATATCTGACACTGACATTTATTCTGCTTGTCTCGCTTGTACTTGCGTTGACGGAAAGCGCATCCATCCAGATGGCAAAGAATTACAGAAGGGCAGATATGAACCGGGCAGTGGAGTGCGTATTTGCAGAATATCAAAAAGAACTTCTGGAACATTATGATGTATTTGCCATAGAAGCAGGATATGAAAGCGGGACATACAGTGAGCAGAATTTGTTAGACCGCCTGTCATATTACGGTGCTGATATGGAAAATGATATAAAGAGAATCCGGCTGTTCACAGATCAGAATGGGGAATTGTTCATGGATCAGGCCGGTAAATACATGAAACACAAATACGGGATCTCATGGGCAGACAAGTATCTTGGGAGGACTTCCATCTGGAAGAACCAGGAACGGCAGGCAGATGAAATTACCAGAGAAGAAAAAGCGCAGACAGATCGTCTGGAGGAGCTTCTGAGCGGGCAGGAAATGGAACTTCCGGGCGAAGAGAATCCGTTGGAACATGTAGCAGGACTGAAGCAGGCACCGATTTTGAATCTGGTATTACCGAAAGAAACACAGGTATCAGAAAAACAGGTTGTGTCAGAGGACATGCCGGAGAACCGAGAGAATCAGACCGGTCACGGAACATTTGAAGATGTGGAATCGGAAGGAGGAACACTGGATTCCGTATTGCTGGGCGGGTATATACAGGAACATTTTGCGGATTTTCTGGATGAACCGAAGGGTGGGAGCCTGGACTATGAAGTGGAATATATTCTGGCTGGCAGGCAAAGTGACCGGGAGAATCTGGAAGCGGTTGCGAACAAATTAGTGCTGCTGAGATTCGTGCCGAATTATCTGTATCTGCAGACCAACAGTACCAGACAGGCTGAGGCACGGGCAGCGGCAGGGACATTATGTACACTGCTTGCGGTACCGGCGGTTACAGAAGCTGTAGCGCAGGGAATTCTTCTGGCATGGGCATACGGGGAATCCGTGATGGATGTGAGAACATTGCTGAATGGAAAAAAGATTGCAGTTGTAAAGGATGATGCAAGCTGGCAGCTCTCATTATCCGGTCTTATGAAGCTTGGAACAGAGGAAGACACCGGCGACGGGGCGGATGTAGAAGGTGGTATGGACTACAAAGACTATGTGCGAATGTTGTTATTCCTGGAAGATAAAGGGAAATTAACAGTAAGAACCATGGGCGTGATCGAGAAGGATATGCAGACGGTTTACAGCCAGCCGTCATTTCGGATCGATTACTGTGTCGGAAGAATGGAAGTGGACACGGTGTGTAAGCTGAGAAGAGGGATATCGTATAGATTTCAGACATATTACGGCTATCAGTAGTGAGTATAAGAACAATAACATGAGGCGGATAAAGATGCCCTTTCAGGTATCGTTAGAAATCCCGGAAATATAAAAATAATAAAGAAAGGAGCCGGATTCGCAAAATGAGAAATAATTTATTCTCCCCCTCACAACCTATCAATCATTCAGTATCTGAAAGGGTATCTTTATCCGCCTCAACACGATTGGAAAAATTATTCCGTAATAAAAGAAAGGGAAGCGTTACCGTAGAGGCGGCAGCAACGGTACCGCTGTTTTTCCTGGCGGTTGTGACACTGCTGTACCTTCTGGAAATGATGGCAGTACATACTGCAGTCAGGAGTAGTCTGCAGTATGCAGGAAAACAGGCGGCAAAAGACACCTGTATCACACAGATGCTGATGCCGTCAAAGGTAGAGCGTGATGTCGTCTATGCAATCGGAGAGACAAGGATGGAAAGAAGTATCATTGCAGGCGGCAGCAGTGGGATGGACTGTTCGGCATCAAGAATGTCTGTGCGTACCGGGATTGGAACATTGAACGCAGAATATCAGGTGAAAATTCCTGTGCCGGTATTCGGTATCAGACCGGTAAAATGCAGGGAAACCATGAAGATAAAAGCATGGAGCGGATATGAAAAAGAGGGATTATCCGATATGGGAAATGATACGGTCTATGTGACGGAGAACGGTCTTGTATATCACAAAGATTATCATTGTTCCTATCTGGATCTGTCGATCCGGATGACACATATGGGTACGGTGTCTGATCTTCGTAATGAAAGTGGCGGCAGATATTATCCATGTGAACATTGCATGAAAGGAAATGCAGGAACTATATACATTACAAATTTTGGAGACCGGTATCATAGTTCATTGTCATGCAGTGGATTAAAACGGACAATCTATGCGATACCGGTATCGGAGGCAGCGGGAAAGGGGGCATGTTCCAAATGTGGACGGTAAGCCGCATCGTGGCGATGGTCATACTGACAGGACTGTCGTTTATGGATTATAAGATCAGGAAAGTTCCGAGAGATGTACTGTTATTGTGTATGGCAGGAACGGTTCTATATCAGGCAGTTACACAGAATATAGACTGGATGGTATCGCTGGGAGGCGGGCTGATCGGTATGATATTTATAGGAATCAGTAAGATTACACGGGAAGCAATTGGATACGGGGACAGTCTGGCGATTCTGATACTTGGAATCTATCTGGGAGTATGGGGACTTCTGGAAGTTCTTGCGACTTCATTTTTTATTCTGGGGATTCTTGCTCTGGGATGCATGACCCTGAGACGGAAGAAGAGTCTTGCATTCCCATTCTATCCGTTTCTGACAGTGGGCTATCTGTTTGGCGTATGTATCGGAGGACTGTGAGATGGAACGGATCATAAACATAGATAAGAAACATGCTCTGAACGGAAGCTTTACAGTGGAAATGTCCCTGCTGATGCCGATGATATTATTTCTTGTTATGGGGTGCGTCCTGGCATGTTTTTATTATCATGACAAGAATATTATTGCGGGAGCAGCATACGAGACTGCTGTTGTCGGAAGTACGAAAGCCAGAGAAAAGGATGGAATACAGGAAGCGGAATTAAAAGCCTTATTTCAGGAACGGGTCGGGAAAAAGTGCATCCTCTTTCCGGGAGCCGTAGCGGTATGTTCCGTGAGCAAAGAAGAGATCCGTGTGTCGGCCGTGGCGAAAAGACGGAAGATGTCACTTGCGGTAGAAAGCAGGGCAGCGGTAACAGAACCGGAACGGTATATCCGGGATATCCGCAGGATAAAGAAATAAATGGGGAATGAAAGAATGGAACGAAAGATAACGATAGAAGAGCATGTATTATATAAAGAGGACTATCAGATGAAGATGCTGAAAGCCAATTCACCGGAAGGATTCCTTAAGGTGGCAGGAAGAGGCATGAATGGCAGCAGTTATTATGATTATGATGTAAGCGGAAAGATATCTATGCAGGCAATGTATACAAGAGCAAAGTTAAAGGCGGAGGATATACGGCAATTTATGTACCAGTTTGGGAATGTGCTGAAAGAAACCGGAAAATATCTGCTGGATATCCACTGTATTCTACTGGAACCGGAATATATATTTTATGAGGAAGGGCAATTCTTTTTCTGTTATTATCCGCCGGCAACGCAGGATCTATGGGAGAAATTCCATGTGCTGACAGAGTACATGGTGAAAGTTGCGGATTACGAGGAAGAAGAATGTGTCCGGCTGGCATTTTTGCTGCATAAGGGAACGATGGAAGAAAATTACAGTCTGGAGAAACTAATCGCAGAATGTGGGGAAAGAGAAGAAAAAGATATGGAAAAACCAGTAAGAAAAACAATGATAGATGAACTGCTGGAAGAAAAAAGAGAGCGGACATCTTATTACGATACGGAAGAACATGACTGGATTACGGAACAGGAGATGGGAAGCTCGATCATGCGTGAGACAGATAATCTGTGGATCCCGGTAAAGCGTTTCCTGACTAAACATAAAAAAACAAAATGGGGAGAATGGGACGGACTGCATATTGAAGAAGAGGAATTGTAATATTTAAGTAATCTATGTTATACTGATAAAGACAGAAAATGAATAGATTGAAAGGTAACGGACGATAGAAGATGAATAAGAACACAATAAAAGCACCATGTACTGTATTACTGGCAGTTGTGAATGTAATAGTCTTTCTGGTACTGTCATTTCAGGGAATGACGGAGGATGGAAGATTCATGTTACAGCATGGGGCAATGTATGTTCCATATCTGATAAAGAACGGAGAGTATTACCGGCTGTTTACGAGTATGTTTCTCCACTTCGGATACGATCATCTTTTCAATAATATGGTTGTGCTTGTAGCGATGGGGTGGAATCTGGAACTTGAGATAGGAAAGATAAAGTTCCTCATCGTATATTTTGTAAGCGGCCTTGCAGGGAATATCCTGTCTGCATGGTGGGACATACTGACAGGAAGTATGGCAGTATCGGCAGGCGCATCCGGTGCAATCTTCGGAATTATCGGTGCACTTCTGTATGTGGCGATCCGTAACCGGGGAAGGATAGGAGAGATATCCGGCAAAGGATTAGTGTTTATGGTTGTGCTGACATTATATTATGGATTTACCAGTGGCGGCGTAGACAATATGGCACACATCGGAGGTCTGGCAGCCGGCTTCCTGATGGGAGTATTACTGTACCGGAAGCGTAAGGGTAAACGTGGTTCCGTTATGTAAGACGGAGTTAAGCGTGACCGTTCCATGATGTGCCTGGATGATCCGGCGGGTGATTGCAAGTCCAAGACCGGTCCCGTCCGGTTTGTGAGTGACAAAGGGCTCGAAGATAGTCTTCTGGTCTTCGGGAGCGATGCCGCATCCGTTGTCCCTGACCCCGATATGCAGAGAATCTGTATGGAAAGTGACAGAGAATGTAATGACCGGCTTCTGGGAATCAGGAGCTTTTTTGTTCAGTGCATCGCAGGCATTACGAAGAAGATTCAGAACTGCCTGACGGAGCTTTACGGGATCTGCAGATATTTCCGGGAGATCCTCGGGAATACGGGAAACAAATTCGATATCTGTATCAACAATAGAAGCTGCGAAGGATAAAGCAATCCTGCGGAAATAGGTACTTGCACTTACCGGGGTAAGTTCCAGACGTTCTCCGTTATTGTAAGAAGACAGATCCTCCAGAAGGAATGTCATGTATTCGATATCCTGATGAAGTTCCGCCCAATGGGAAAATGTAAGGACTTCCGGATGTTGTGATTCGATAAGCTGGAGTGTACTGTAAACCAGTGTCAGAGGATTACGGATCTCGTGACTTATGGTACTGATCTCCATCTGATGAGAGGTTAAAAGCCGGTTTATAAGTGCTTCGTTTTCAGGATTTTCCTGCATAATCTGTTGTAATTTGTCATGGTCTGTCGATGATAACATAATAATTACCGCCCCTTTCTGAGGTATCAGTTTAGCATTGGCGGTTTAAATAATCAATCATAAATTTTAAAAGAAAGAAGGATAAGATTATGAAGGATGAGAATTGTATTTTTTGTAAACTGGCGAATGGAGACATTCCGACAGCGACTGTGTATGAGGATGAAGATTTCCGGGTGATCCTGGATGCCAATCCGGCAGCAAAAGGACACGCACTGATCCTGCCAAAAGAACATTATGCCAATCTGTATGAGATTGATGATGAACTTGCAGGAAAATCAATGATCCTTGCGAAGAAAATGATCACAAAGCTCACAAAAGCACTGGGCTGCGATGGCTACAATATTGTCCAGAATAACGGTGAAGCTGCCGGACAGACAGTATTTCATTATCATGTGCACATGATCCCGAGACATAAAGATGACAAAGTCGGACTTGGATGGACGATGCATGAGTTGACAGAAGAAGAAAAAGAAGATGTTTTATCAAAGATTAAGTAGATAAAAGGTAGGAGCGTAAAGTGGGAAGAGAGTTTACAGGGGAAAGTGCCTTTGTGGATGCATATAGCGAATATTTTGACGTTGTATACAGGGAGGCACTCAGATACTCTGGAAACCATCACGTAGCAGAAGAAATTGCGCAGGATGCCTTCTTCATGGCATATGTACAGAATGGAAATGAATCCAAGCAGCAGATTAAAGCATGGATGCTGATGCTTGCAAAGTACAGAGCCATGAATTATATAAGAGACCATAAACGCGAAGTGTCGTTAGAGGAAATAACGATGTCGGAAGACGAATATCCGGACGCTCTGGTTGATGACAGTTCAGAAGAGTATGTGATAGCGATGCTCAAGGAACAAGGTTTCCGCAAACTCGGAATTGATATATTCCGGGAATTGTATCAGAAAAAGGCCAGATGGTATCAGGCAGTGACACTTGTATATTATGTAGATATGCCGCAGAAGGAAGCCGCTAAGCAGATGGGCGTTACATTATATGCATTGGAAGGTATGCTGAAAAGAGCAAGAAAATGGATGATAAAAAGGTACAAAGATGAGTATGACCGCTTACACAATACATAAAAAACAGGTGGAAGTACAACCACCTGTTTTTTATGTATTACAGAGATAAATGCAGATCAGTGTCTGGCAACGGATTCGATCAGATCGATAATGGTATCGATGGAATTCTGCTGAGGAGAATTCTTCATTGTCTGAATGTATGTCTCACGGTTCTGATAAAGGTCCGTGATTGCTTTCAGGAGGACATCATGATTCAGTTCCTCTTCTTCCAGAACAACACTGTATCCCTGACGTTCGAAAGAACGGGCGTTCAGGATCTGGTCACCACGGCTTGCGTTTGCGGAGAGTGGAATCAGAAGATTCGGTTTGTGCAGTGCAAGAAGTTCGCAGATCGCATTGGCTCCGGCTCTTGAAATAACAAGATCTGTCAGAGCGAAGAGGTCCTTCAGTTCGTCTTTGATATATTCGAACTGAGCATAACCTTCCAGGTCTTTCAAAGATTCATCAATTTTGCCCTTGCCACAGAGATGAACTATCTGGAAAGACTGAAGCAATTCAGGAAGGACACTGCGGACAGCATCGTTGACGGCAACAGAACCAAGACTTCCGCCAACGACCATGATCACTGGTTTGTCCTGAGTGAAGTGCAGAAATTCCAATGCCTTATATTTATCACCGGATAACAGTTCCTGACGAATCGGAGAGCCTGTGAGAACAGCCTTTCCGGCAGGAAGATGCTCGATGGTTTCCGGGAAGTTACAGCAGATTTTTGATGCCGATGGCATGGAAATCTTATTAGCAAGTCCCGGTGTCATGTCAGACTCATGGATAATGGTCGGAACATGACGGCTTTTACCGGCAAGAACAACAGGAACGGATACGAAGCCTCCTTTGGAGAAGATGACATCAGGATGAAGGATCTTCACAAGTTTTTTGGCTTCGCCGAGTCCTTTGATCACACGGAACGGATCCGTAAAGTTCTGCACGCTGAAGTAGCGGCGGAGTTTACCGGTTGAGATTCCGTGATACGGAATACCGAACTGTTCAATCAGTTCTTTTTCAATTCCATTATAAGAACCTATATAGTGAATATCATAGTTTAATTCTTTCAGGCGTGGCAGAAGAGCAATGTTAGGTGTAACATGCCCGGCAGTACCGCCACCGGTTAAGATAATACGTTTCATAATTACCTCCAGACTTGAATATGTATTATTCTTGCATACATCAAATATAATAAAGATTATATCTATATTATACTTTCTGAAAGAAATAGGTCAAGTGGCAAAACTATGGAGAAATTTACAGACCAGTCAAAAATTTGAGGGTAGCAAAATGAATGATAAGAAAGACGAATTTAAAGAATGCATTGCCAGAGAATTTGAAGAGATTGCCAGAGAGGAAGAAGAATTTCTGGAAAATGACACCAGTCTTGTCGTGCCTGAAGGGACAAAGGAAGCTGTCCTCGCAAGAGTAAGAGAACAGATCCGTGCGTATGAGATGGAGCAGGACAGGAAAGAAGCAGAAGAAAGAGAAGAAACAATCAACCAGCTCTCTGAAGAAGACCGCGAGGCTCTGGAGCTGGGACGCAAGATGCTGAAGGCCGGGATCGGACAAAATGATTCGGAGGAACCTTCCGAAAAGAAAGTCCGCCGTAAAAAGAAGCCTTTGAAAATGTATCTCGCACTGGCAGCAGTTATTGTCTGTGTGCTGGCAATGGGGATTACCAGTATGGGAGGTCCGAAGAGGATTGTGCGGATGATGACGCAGAATGTTGGGGATAGAGAGGTTGATCAAGTAGATTCAAATCATACAGATAAAGAGAATAAGGTCATAGAAGGGGAAGATGAGGAAAAGGCATATCAAGAGATTGGAGAGGTATTTAATACAGAGATAGTGAAAATTTTTGTTTGTTTACCTGGAATGAGTTTTGATTCGGTAGAGTTTTATAAAGATAAACAGATGGCTGAGCTGTTTTATCTTTATAATAGAAAAACAATTGTATATTGTATTAATGCACCGTATCGTGAAGAATCGTGGGGAATTGATTTTGAAGATACTGTGGAAGAAGAACATTTTGAAAATATTAATGGATGCAGAGTTAAAGTTACGGAATATAAAATAGATAAGGAAGATTTGCCAAAATGGGTAGCAAAATTTGAATATAATAATATTGAATATATGTTGACAGGAACTATGGAAAAACAAGATTTTGATAAAATTTTAAAAAATTTATTTTTCCCCAAATAAAAGCGACAGTTTTTGAAAAATTATGTGTATTAATATATGAGGGCAAAAAAATAGTGTGAATGGAGGTGAGATATGAAGAAAAAAATAGTGTCTATATGTTTGACAGCAATGTTAATTGGAGGAATGTCGATAACATCTATACGAGAAGTTAGAGCCGCTGAAATTAAATCAATAGATGGCTCATTATTGACACATGAAGAAGAATCAATAGGATATAATCAAAAAGTTACCAGAGGAAAAGATTTGTTGACGGGATATTCTAAGTGTGTAAAACTCGAAGATGGTAAGATTTATGCTGGTGGTACTACAATTGCTGCGCAAGTGGTAGATAGTGTACAGATAGGAGTGCTTGTAGAGCGTGCCAAAGAAGAAGATAAAGCATGGTCATATTATGATAACTGGTATAAGGAAAATACAAATACCAATAGAGTAATGTCCAACAGAAAACTTTATGTAGAAGGTGGCTACTATTACCGTGTCCGTTGTACACATGCTGCCAACAGTGATGTAAGCAGTTCCTTCACCAACGGTGTCTATGTAGAGTAACCAGATCCTCAAAAAGCATAGAAGGATAAGAACATAAGACTAAAAAAAGAAGAGCAAAACAAAAAGATTACAAATCAAAAGATGAAGAGATTAAAGTAAAGAAGTGGACGGAAAAACCAGAAACCATGCAGACCATGACAGTCAAACAGTAGTTGGGATAAAGTGAAGATTACAGCTGAATGAAACAGGTAAAACAGACAAAGCAAACCATAAGGTAATGTATATAAAAAAGAAGACGACAATAAAAAAACCATAAATAAATTCATCAAAAAGTAAGTGCACAATATGTAGGAGCGAATAATAATTAGAAAATACAATGAAAAACAATGAAACAAACAATGTAACTATTAATAATTATTTATTCGTAACCAGTCAACGGAAGTTTTGACGAGGGAAAAGCAGGGTGTGAAAAAAAGAGAAAAAAACCAAAAATAAAAAATCACCAAAATGAAAAAGGATACCAGTCTCCCGGTCGGGGGACGAGTATCCTTTTTTGTGTCTGCGTTATTCAGATCGGCTGCTGGCCTATTATTCGCCAAGTGCCTGTCTCAAAGCTTTGGATAACTGGTCAGGACAAGATGTCGGTCTTTCACCACATCTGGTTCCTTCCAGGCGCTTGATGACTTCGTGTGCATCCATTCCTTTAACAAGGCTGCTGATTCCGGATGTGTTACCGGCACATCCGCCTACGAATTCTACGTTAGCAATTTTATCTCCGTCAAGTTCTACGTGAATGAGACGAGAACAGACTCCGGTTGGTTTGTAATCCATATCTATTACCTCCTGATAATGTTCTTGCATAGTTTTACATAATCGGTATCAACAGACGGAAAATCTGTTGACTGCCATACTTCCCGATTATAACAGAAAACCATCAAATTATCCATACATTTCGTCGGTTGAAATCCATTTTCCTATCGTCTATAATAAGGCATAGGTAAATTCGTGAAACACAGGAGGATATAAATATATGATAGGTATTATCGGCGCAATGGAAGAAGAAGTTGCAGAACTGAAGAAAGATATGCAGATCGAAGAGACCGTAGAGATGGCAGGTATGGTATTCTGCAAGGGAACACTCGGCGGAAAAGATGTTGTAATCGTAAGAAGCGGAATCGGTAAAGTCAATGCAGGAATCTGTGCACAGATTCTGGTGAGTCAATTCGGAGCAGATACATTGATCAATACCGGTATTGCCGGCTCGCTTGATGCACAGATTGATATTGGCGACATGGTCATTTCCACGGATGCACTGCATCATGATATGGATGCGACTGTATTCGGTGATCCGGCAGGACAGATTCCGAGAATGGATACATTGTCATTCCCGGCAGACGAGGAGCTTGTGAAGAAGGCGGTAGCAGCGAATGAAAAAGCGAACCCGGATATTCATACATTTACAGGAAGAGTGGCGAGCGGGGACCAGTTCATTTCCGATAAGGAAGTGAAAGAAAGAATCGTGTCATTATTCCACCCGATGTGTGTAGAGATGGAAGGTGCCGGAATCGCACAGGCCGCTTACCTGAACAAAGTTTCGTATGTCATTATCCGTGCTATTTCGGATAAAGCCGACAACAGTGCGACAATGGACTATCCGACATTCGAAAAGAAAGCAATCGCCCACAGTGTAAGGCTTATGAAAGAATTGCTTCCGATGATCTAAGATAACGGGATGACCTGCGCAGTACAGAATGTTACAGGATATGCACGAAAGTGACAGAAAGCAGCATTTCCCGTGCAGAATAGGAAGAACGAAATAAAGCGCCCTTCTCTTTGATATACAGTATAATGCATATCAAAAAGGAGGGCTATTATTATGCTGGAAATGTTATTGGACAAGAAGTTGTTATTTGTGCTTATGGGGATGCTGACCGGACTTGGAGTGGCAGACAAGTGTATTGTGAGTATGACGATGAAACGTATGATAGAGGCGGCGGGAAGTATGAGCAAAAGCAATCATCCGTTGATGCGCCTGGTCCGGGCGAAATTCGAGCATGCATGTATGATCAGTGACACGGTGGAAAATGTAGGGGTATTTGTGGATAAATATCTGTACGAATACAAAGTATGTGGATTACGTCTGCATTCGCTCCGGAGACTGGAAAAGATGTGTTCCGGTCTTCTGATCGTAACCGGACTTGCGGGAGCGGGAATTACCTGTCAGGTCTATGGAATGGGAGACGAAGCGTTGCGGATGGGCGCTGCCGGCTGCGGACTCGGAATCCTGGTGTGGCTGTTCCATCTGACAACGGACGAGAATTACTGTATGGAGATGGCGAAGAATTACATGGTTGATTATCTGGAAAATGTATGTCTCCGCAAGTATGAAAAGATGAGTCAGAAGGAGCGGACCGTGCGTGTAAACATAGAAAACGGACCGGCGGAAGAGGAAATACAGAAGGATAAAATACAAAAGGACGAAATACAAAAGGATGAGATACAAAGGGATGAAGTACAGGAGACGGAAGCCGGAACAGAAGAGACACCTGCCCCGGTACCGGATCACAGTGTAGTCCATATGCAGCGTGAGAACAGACGGAGAGAACGGACTCAAAATACCGCAAAAAATCTGGCAAAAGCATCGGCAGGACTTGCCGGTATGGACGGAAGTAAAAGCCCGGAAGCGGAAGAACAGAAAGATGCACCGGAGGAGCTTACAAAGGACGAGATGATACGCCAGATTCTGCGGGAGTTTATGGCTTGATAATATAATGTTATTTTGTTAAAATATATGCATGTATAATATATTTGATAAACTAAAGAATTACAGTGATTCCGACTACTACGCATTCCACATGCCGGGCCATAAAAGGAATCTGGATCTGATGGACGGGACCTCCCCGTACCTGATCGATATTACAGAGATCGACGGCTTTGATGACCTGCATCATGCGGAAGGACTTTTGAAAGAAGCGCAGGAAAGAGCGGCAAAAGTGTATCATGCATCGGAGACGCATTTTCTCATTAATGGAAGTACAGCCGGAATCTTAAGTGCAATATTAGGAACAACTGAAAAAGGTGATTCCATACTTGTGGCAAGAAATTGCCATAAGTCTGTGTATCATGCAATATATCTGAATGAACTGGATCCGGTCTACATCTATCCGAAGTTCGATACAGAACAGGGACTGAGTACAGAGATTGATGCAGAAGATGTGCAGAAAGCACTGGAAGAACATCCAAAGATCCGTGCGGTGATGATCGTATCACCGACCTATGACGGCGTGGTGTCGGACATCGAAAAGATTGCAGAGATTGTACATGAAGCGGGATGCCTGCTGATCGTAGACGAAGCGCATGGGGCGCATTTTGGCTTTGATCCGTATTTCCCGGAGAGTGCGAATATGTATGGCGCAGATCTTGTGATCAATAGTCTTCATAAGACGCTTCCGGCCCTGACGCAGACAGCGTTGCTGCATGTGAACGGGGAGCGGGTGAATCGCAGGAAAGTAAAGCGGTATCTGGATATGCTGCAGACGAGCAGTCCGTCGTACATACTGATGGCAAGTATCGATGCGTGTATTCATCTGCTGGAAGAGACACAACTGCAGAAGTGCAGTATTTTCAAAGAATATGCGGCACATATCGATACCCTGCGGGAAGAATTGAAGAAACTGAAGTATCTGAAGATTATCCGGACGGAGAATACAGACAGATATGACAGGTCTAAATTTGTGATCTCTGTAAAGCATGCCCCGATGTCCAGTCATGAATTGTATGAGAGACTGCTTCGTGATTATCACTTGCAGATGGAGATGCTTGCCGGAACCTATGTCCTGGCAATGACGACGGTAGGGGATACGCAGGAAGGGTTGGACAGATTGCGGGATGCATTGTTTGCAATTGATGCTGAGATCGATACAAAGTTAAAGTCAGGATCCGGACAGGAAGATGCCGGGCAGGAGCAGAAACCGATGCAAATGACCGACACGGATCTCCCGCTTTCCGGAAGACAGCCGTCACTGGAAAAGGTGTGGACGATCGCAAAGGCAGTGAAGTACAGAGATAAGATGCAGAACCAGAACCACCAGAAGGATTCAGAAGACATCCTGTATTTGGTGAACCCAGGCAAGATGGAAAAACGAAATTTCAAGGACAGCGCCGGATGCATTTCCCTGGAATATGCGTACCTCTATCCGCCGGGAAGTCCGCTGATCGTTCCGGGAGAACGCATTACGCAGGAAGCGGTGGAGATTCTCTGCTGGTATCAGGAACACGATTTTTCAATTGAAGGACTGCAATCAGAAGATAGCATAGAGGTATGGATAGATGGGTAAGATATTTTACATGATGGGAAAGAGTTCTTCCGGTAAGGATACGGTCTATAAAGAGATCAGAAAAGAGCTTCCCGAGTTGAAGACGCTGACATTATATACGACCAGACCGATGCGGGAAGGTGAAAAAGACGGCGTGGAATATTATTTTGTTTCGAACGAAATATTAGAACAGTATGGAGAAGAAGGCAAAATAATTGAACTTCGTACCTATCAGACCGTGTATGGTGACTGGAAATATGCTACAATAGATGATGGACAGATTCATCTGACCGGGTCTGATTATCTGATGATCGGTACGCTGGAATCTTATATGAAGATGAAAGCGTATTATGGACAGGAGAATCTGGTTCCGCTTTATATTGAAGTGGAAGACGGGGAACGCCTGATGCGTGCGATCGCAAGAGAGCGGCAGCAGGAACATCCGGGATACGAAGAAGTCTGCAGAAGATTTCTAGCAGATCAGAAGGATTTCTCAGAAGAGAATCTTGCGGCAGCAGGAATTACAAGAAGATATCAGAATGACGATAAAGTACGATGTAAGGAAGAGATAGTAGAGGTAATACGAGATGGGAAGCTTTAAAGATGTGGTTGGTCACAAAGACATATTAAAATATATCAGTAGCGCAGTGGAGAATAACAGAGTGTCGCATGCGTATATTCTGAACGGGGAGAGAGGTTCCGGTAAGAGGATGCTGGCGAATCTGTTCGCAACGACTCTTTTGTGTGAGAGCGGGAACAGTGAACCTTGCGGGAAATGTCATTCCTGCAGGCAGGCAGAGAGCGGAAACCATCCGGATATTATCCGTGTAACACATGAGAAGCCGAACAGCATCAGTGTAGATGATATCCGTACACAGGTGAACAATACCGTTGATATCAAGCCGTATCAGGGACCATACAAAGTATATATTATCCCTCAGGCAGATCTGATGACACCGCAGGCACAAAATGCAATTCTGAAGACGATCGAGGAGCCGCCGGCATATGCGGTATTTTTACTGCTGACGGAGAATGCAGAGATGTTACTTCCGACGATCAACTCCAGATGTGTTATGCTGAAGCTGCGTAACATCAAAGATACACTGATCAGAAAGTATCTGATGGAGAATCTGGAGATACCGGATTACAAAGCAGATATGTGTACCGCATTTGCCCAGGGAAATGTGGGACGCGCGATCATGCTGGCGAATTCGGAGCATTTTAATGAGATCAGAGAGGAAGCGGTACAGCTCCTGAAGCATATCCATGATATGGAACTGAGTGAGATTGTTGCTGCGGTTAAGAATATATCCGTATATAAATTAGAGATCACGGATTATCTGGATATTATCATGATCTGGTACAGAGATGTCTTACTGTATAAAGCAACAAAAGAGATTGACAAGGTCGTATTCAAAGACCAGTTACAGAGTATAAAAGAACAGGCGAGAAAAAGCTCTTATGAAGGAATTGAACTGATCCTGGAGAGCCTTGAGAAAGCGAAAGCCAGACTGAAAGCGAATGTTAACTTTGATCTGGTTATGGAGCTTTTGTTCCTGACCATAAAGGAGAACTAATCATATGACGAAGGTAATAGGCGTTAGATTCAGAACCGCCGGAAAGATCTATTTCTTTTCGCCGGGAAAACTGGAGGTAGAGACGGGCGATAAGGTTATCGTTGAGACTGCAAGAGGAGTGGAATTTGGTTCTGTAGTCACCGGACCGAAGGAAGTGGAAGACGATAAGATCACACAGCCGTTAAAATCCGTGATCCGTCTTGCAACAGACGAAGATAAGAAAAAAGAAGAAAAGAACAAAGAAAAAGAAAAAGAAGCATTCAAGATCTGCCTGGAGAAGATCCATAAACACGGGCTGGAGATGAAGCTGATCGATGCAGAATATACATTTGACAATAATAAGGTGCTGTTCTATTTTACTGCAGACGGACGAATCGATTTCCGCGAGCTGGTAAAGGATCTGGCAAGTGTATTCCGTACAAGAATCGAGTTAAGACAGATCGGTGTGCGTGATGAGACGAAGATCCGCGGAGGGATCGGGATCTGTGGCAGACCACTTTGCTGTCATACGTATCTATCTGAGTTCGCACCGGTATCGATCAAGATGGCAAAAGAGCAGAACCTTTCACTGAATCCGACGAAGATCTCGGGTGTCTGCGGAAGACTGATGTGCTGTCTGACGAATGAAGAGGAGACATACGAAGAACTGAACAGCCATCTTCCGGCAAATGGTGATCATGTCACAACACCGGAAGGCTTAAGAGGAGATGTCCAGTCTGTTAACGTACTCCGGCAGCTGGTGAAAGTTGTTGTAACACTGGATAATGACGAGAAAGAGATCCGTGAGTATCCGGCAGCAGAACTGAGATTCAAGCCGAGACGTAAGAAGAAAGACGTAAGACTTTCCAAAGAAGAGATGAAGGAACTGAAGGCGTTAGAAGAAAAGAACGGAGCGTCAAAGTTAAATGATGACTAAATTACTTCCGAATGAAAGACTGGATGACCTGCAGATCAGAGGATACGAGATCATCCAGAGTCCGGGACGGTTCTGTTTTGGAATGGATGCGGTGCTTTTGTCCGCATTTGCAAATGTGAAAAAGCACGAAAAAGCACTGGATCTCGGAACAGGAACGGGGATTCTTCCGATCCTTCTGGAAGCTAAATATCCGGGCCTGCATTATACAGGACTGGAGATCCAGGAGGAGAGTGCAGATATGGCAAGGCGCAGCGTCAGCCATAACGGACTGGAAGAGAGGATCGACATTGTAACGGGAGATATCAAGGAGGCAGCATCCATATTCGGAGCCGCCTCTTTTGGAGTTATTACGACCAATCCCCCGTACATGATCGGAGATCACGGACTGAAGAACCAGAATACAGCATTGTATATTGCCAGACATGAGGCACTCTGCACGCTGGATGATATATTAAGAGAAAGTGCGAAACTATTGAAGGTCAAAGGAAGGTTTTACATGGTCCACAGGCCATTCCGGCTTCCGGAGATCATGACAAAGATGTGCGCATACGGAATCGAGCCAAAACGTATGCGGCTGGTATATCCGCATATAGACAAAGAACCGAACATGGTTCTGATCGAGGGTATGAAAGGCGGAAATCCGAGAATGCAGGTGGAGCCGCCACTGATCGTATATCAGAAGGATGGAAGTTATACAGAAGAACTGCTTGAGATGTACGGGATGAACAAGAGCGAGCATAAGATGGAGGAGTAAGAGATGGCAGGAACATTGTACTTATGTGCGACACCGATAGGAAATCTGGAAGATATGACCTTCCGGGCAGTGCGGATTTTGAAAGAAGCAGATCTGATCGCGGCAGAAGATACCAGGAACAGTATCAAGCTTCTGAATCATTTTGAGATTAAGACACCGATGACCAGCTATCATGAATATAATAAGATTGAAAAAGGACACAAACTTGTGGAACGCCTGCAGAATGGTGAAGATATTGCAGTGATCACCGATGCAGGTATGCCGGGAATCTCTGATCCGGGAGAAGAACTGGTAAAGATGTGCCAGGAGGCCGGGATCACGGTTACAGCTGTTCCGGGAGCCTGCGCATGTGTGACGGCGCTTACGATATCCGGGCTTGGAACGAGAAGATTCGCATTTGAAGCATTTCTTCCGACGGATAAGAAGGAGAGACAGGCTGTCTTGAATGAACTGAAAGATGAGACAAGAACAATGGTGATCTACGAAGCACCGCACAGACTGGTCCGCACGTTGAAGACGCTTCGGGAGACGCTTGGCAACAGACGCATCAGCATCTGCCGGGAACTGACGAAGAAGCATGAGACGGTATTTGCCACAAAGATAGAAGACGCACTGGCATATTATGACGTACAGGAGCCGAAGGGAGAATGCGTCATGGTGATCGAAGGAAAAAGCAGGGAAGAGATCCGGAGTGAAGAAAAAGCCAGATGGGAAGAGATGAGTATGGAAGAGCATATGGAACTCTATCTCGGACAGGGCATGGATAAGAAATCCGCGATGAAACAGGTGGCAAAGGACAGAGGCATAGGGAAAAGAGACGTCTATCAGGCACTGTTACAGACACCTTGACCTTAAATAACGTTCCGTTCGTCAACTTGTATAGAAAATGAAAAAAAGATTGTTCAACTTGGGCATTACCCAGGTTGAACTTTTTTTATATACTTTTTATCAGAACGAAACAGGTAACAAAATGAAATAAAACGATTATAAATCAGGAGGATTATAACAATGGCAAGTTTATCATTAAAACACATTAACAAAACTTATCCAAATGGATTTGAAGCAGTAAAAGACTTCAACCTTGAGATTGAAGATAAAGAATTTATCATTTTCGTAGGACCATCCGGATGTGGTAAATCTACAACACTCCGTATGATCGCCGGTCTGGAAGATATTACTTCCGGAGAACTGAAGATCGGGGACAAAGTAGTAAATGACGTAGAGCCAAAAGACAGAGATATCGCAATGTCAAGTTTCATTCCAACATTAGTAGGAATCTCAGAACCAGCTATCTTTGCTGCAAACTTAAAATATTCCGTGATCCCATTTGTATGCGCCTGCCTAGGAGCTGGATGTGGTGGAGCATTCATGAAACTTGCAGGAGTAAGAGCCATTGGACAGGGTCTAACAGGAGTATTAGGACTTCTGATCGTAGTACCTAATAAATTAGTATTCTATATCATTGGAAACCTGATCGCATTTATCGTACCAATCGTGCTGATCGTCATTTATAATAAAACAAAAGGTGTTCCACATGGTGAAGAAGAGGAAGAAGAGGAATATTGATGAAGAAAGTAGTGGTCGGAATGTCCGGCGGCGTGGATTCGTCTGTCGCGGCGCTGCTGCTTAAGCAGCAGGGGTACGACGTGGTCGGCGTGTTCATGAAGAACTGGGAAGAGACGGACGAATCCGGCGTATGTACGGCGGAAAACGATTGGAACGACGTGCGCGAGGTGTGCGAAATCATCGGCATTCCCTACTATGCGGTCAATTTTTCCCGCGAATACTGGGATCGCGTGTTCAGCTACTTCCTCAAAGAATACCGCGCGGGGCGCACGCCGAACCCGGATGTGCTGTGCAATCGCGAAATCAAGTTCAAGGCATTTTTGGAT
>ERZ834859.1367-NODE-1367-length-26995-cov-5.638196_pt1 | contig 26995 bp, 22 predicted proteins | sample MGYA00519947_ERZ834859 | MGnify/ENA primary metagenome ERZ834859 (study PRJEB31850, sample SAMEA3708763) | human gut metagenome | biome: human gut; feature: human-associated habitat; material: faeces | place: China | collected 2014 ...
CGGCGTGAAGGCCGACGAGTCCATCATCGACTACGAGGAGTTCGAGGCCAAGAAGCATGACGTCGCCGCGAACGCCATCCTGGACGCCTGCACCGGCTCCAACCCGCGCCAGCCCTCTCAGGAGGAGATGGAGCAGCTGCTGGAGTGCGTCTACAACGACACCCCGGTTGAGTTCTAATTCATCTTGCAGATGATTGCGAGGGGCCAGGTGGCAAGAAGCTGCCTGGCCCCTCTTTTGCGTTCGACCGCATATGCGTCGCGTTCATGGGGCTGGTGCCTTATTATGGCTTGCTAGGTCATGCGGACGATGATGCGGGGGATGCAGGTGGCAAGAAAAGATGTTATGGGTGTTGTCCTCGCGGTCGCCCGCGTGCTTTTGCTCCTTGCAATCTCCTGGCCCGTTGCGGTTTTGCTTGTGTATGGCACTTCTATGTTCGATACCGGGTGGGTGCGAGCCCAGCCCGCAGAGCTCTTTACCAATGCCGGCGCGTTGACGTTTGCCATAGCGGCAATCATCCTTCTTTGCGAATGGGCGCTGCGCCGTCTCTGTCGCCATCGCGATCGCTTTCCGCGCCTGCTCGATATCCTGGCGCCCCAGCTTAGCGTTAAAAGCGTGATTGCCCATGCCCTGGTGCTCTTTGCGCTGTGGAGTTTTTGGCTTGTGGCGTTTTGCCCGGGTTCTATGCTCTACGACACGTATTACCAGATATGCCAGTCCTATCCAGAGGATAGCTCGGTGTATTTTGGCGTGTGGAATGTGCCCGGGGTAGAGCTTGACGCACACTTCTCCGATCATCATCCCATTCTCGATACGCTGATCTACGGCTTCGCCGCGCAGACAAGCGAGGCGCAGACGGGATCATGGAATACCGGCCTGTTCACGCTCGCCACGGTGCAGTCGCTTGTAACGGCGATCTGCTTTTCGTACGCCTTGGCAACGGCGCGCGATATGGGCGCGCCGCGGACGCTTTGCGCCGTGGTCTTTATCTTGGTGGGCTTGGTGCCCGTGTTTGGGCACTATGCGTCGCTCAACATGAAGGACTCCATCTTCTCGCCAATCTATCTTCTATGGTTCACCCTTATCGCGCGTTTGGTTAATAGCAAGGGGGCGCTTGCGCGCTCGCCGGGGTTCTTCATCGTCTTGCTGGTCTTCGGAGTTCTGTGCGCGCTGACTAAGAAGACGGGCGTGTACGTGGTCGTGCCAACCTTGGCAGCTTTGGCCCTCATCTATTGGCGCGCATGGTGGAGGCTTGGCCTGCAGGCCCTTGCCGTGGGCGGCGTGATGTGGGTTGTGCTGCCCCAGGCGGTGTTTCCCGCGCTCGATGTGGCGCCGGGCGGTAAGCAGGAGATGCTGGGCCCTATGTTTCAGCAGACCGCGCGCTACGTGGTCGAGCATGGGGACGAGATCGACGAGGACCAGCGCGAGGCCATCGATGACGTTCTTCGCTATGACACGCTCGCGGAGCGCTACGAGCCCGCATGGGCGGACCCCGTGAAGTACAAGTATGTATACAACGCGACCCAAAAGGCATGGGATGCGTATTTTGCCGTGTGGGCCCAGCAGGGGATGGATGACCCGCAGGTCTATTTTGAAGCCCTGGTCGCACCCATTGCAGGGTTTGTATCGCCCAAGGGTGCGGCGCAGCTCAAAGACGCGCTGTGGGATAAGCAGCGCGGCGGAACAGAGCTGCTGACCCGTCCCGCCAACCTAAGGGGCATGCGCCAGGCGGCAACGGAGGTGTTCGAGGCGGCGACCGAGACTCCCGTCATCAACGTGCTCATGATGAGCGCGCTCTACGCGATTTGGATTCCCGCATTGTGTCTTTGGGTATGCGTGAGAAGGTCGCCTCGCTGGATCCCGTTGTTTATCCCCGTGGTCCTCACCGTAGGGGCGGTGCTGATGTCGCCCATGTACGATACGCGCTACGCGCTGCCCATGATCTATTCCGCGCCGATTCTATTGTGCTTCTGCGCGGCCGGGCTAGCTTCAAAGGGGCGGATGGCAGACGATGGGGCGCGCGTTGTCGCCCATGCCGATGACGGGTCGGCGCCGGAGCATGAGGACGCGGAAAACGTGTAAGGGGCCAAGGGCTGTCTGCCTTTGGCTCCTTTAATTTGCCGGGATTCTGTTCGAGTAAACGTCTATTGTGCGAAAACGAACGTCAACCATGTTCGAAATACACGAAAGTGCGCAGCGTACTGCAATAAAACGCACAAGAGCGTACACGGTTGCTACATATCGAAACACCGTTCAGCCGCGTGGCGCCTCCGTTCGCCGCGGCGGGATGCAACTAACCTACCATTAAGGGATGAATTTAAACCGTTCACTGGTGACGCTTTAGAGACGCATGTTTCTAAATACCCAACTATTACGATTTTGGGGTCTAACGGTTTCACTGCAAGGGAGTACGAATGAGACTTCGTCCCGCTAAGGCCGCCATCGCGTGCGGGCTCTGCGCGCTTTCCCTTGCGCTGCCCCATGCTGCATTCGCCGAGACGTTCGAGCTTGTAGGTGACGCCCAGGCCACCGCGCCGACAGGCGACCCCATTGTCGCCGATGACGTTGTGCCGGATGCCTACCAGTACGAGTACCAAAAAGACGGTTTGGCCGCATTCTGCCACTTTGGATCCAACACCTATACGGGCGTCGAGTGGGGAGATTCCTATGGCAACAAGCCCGTGGACGAGATCTACCAGCTTACCCAGGATATGGATGCCCATACCTTTGTGAAGGCGCTTAAAGACGCCGATTTCACCAAGCTGATCGTCACGGCCAAGCACCATGATGGCTTCTGCATCTGGAAGAGCGCCGAGACCGATTACGACGTGGAGTTGACCAAGGGAAAGATCGACGTCCTAGAGCAGATTTCCAAGGCGTGCACGGATCTGGATATGGACATGGGTCTGCGCCTCTCGCCCTGGGACGTCCATGATCCCAGCTACGGTTATTTCGATAAGGGCGGCAATCCGTGCTCCAACGATAAGTCCAAGGACGAGAAGGACTATAACCAGTACTACAACAAGCAGCTTGTCGAGATCTTGGGTAACCCTAAATATGGCAACGCGGGCGTTTTCAAAGAGGTCTGGATGGACGGCGCCAAGGGTTCGGGCGCCAAGGCCCAGGAATACGATTTCGACCTGTGGTTCAAGACTATCCAGCAGTATGAGGGGACGGCGGCAGCAAAGCCCGCCGACTGCATGCTCTTTGGTGCCGGGGCAAATACCACGGTGCGCTGGATTGGCAACGAGCAGGGCTTTGCAAACGAGGAGACCTGGGCAAAATCCAAGGTTACCGGCAAGTCTATCGACCATAAGAAGGTCGGCGGCTTCTATACCGTGGGATATGCGGATGGCAACAAGTGGACCGTGCCCGAGGCCGACGCGCGCATCACCTCCGGCTGGTTCTGGGGCGAGGACAAACGCGCGCCCAAGTCGATGTAGCAGCTTGCCGACATGTATTTCAGGTCTGTCGGCCATAACGCCACACTGCTTCTAAACGTTCCCCCCAACAAGGACGGGTAGGTTGATCCGGCGATCCTTAAGCGGATCGAGGAGTTTGGCAACGCCATCAAGCAGACGTTTGGCGAGAACCTGGCGCAGGATGCCACGGTCAGGGCGACCATTATTAGAGGCAACGCGCAGAACTTCAAGCCCGGCAACGTGGTGGACGGCAAGAGCCGCATGGACCAGGAGGGCGGCGACACTTATTGGTCGACCAACTCCGGCACGTCTTCGGGAACCCTCGAGGTCGCCTTTGACGGCGAGAAGACCTTCGACGTGGTCTCCATCGAGGAGGCCATTCAGTTTGGCCAGCGCATCACGCGCCATAAGGTTGAGTATCTGGGCGAGGACCAGTGGTGGCATACCTTTAGCGAGGGCACCACGGTTGGCTCCAAGCGCCTGGCGCGCCAGCAGCCCGTTACCAGCACGGCGATCCGCGTGTACGTCGAATCCGCCACGGGCTCGCCGGTGGTTTCAGAAATTGGCGTTTACAAGGCGCAGGGCGGTTTCGAGCTGCCCAGCCCCGCCCCCGAAGGCTTCAAGACCGTCAGCGTTAAGGACGCCGACGCGTTCAAGGCGACGGACGAGTGGAAGACGGAGTCCGGCCTTAGCTATGTCGGCGGTGTGAGCAAGGTCGCCGAGGGTGCGGGCAAAGAGCTGGAGTTCTCCTTCCATGGCACCAAAGCCTATCTGGTTGGTACCGTGGGCGAAGGTGCCGGCGGCAAGGCGACCGTATACGTGGACGGCGTGAAGCAGCGCGTGGTGGACACCTCCGCGGACGCCGCCGGCACGGGCAAGACCATTTTCACCACCAACGACCTTTACGATGGCGACCATACCGTCAAGATCGTGGTGGAATCGGGCAAGGTCGCCGTGGAGTGCACCCACGTGATCGATAGCGGCGGACGCGGCTTCGTCGAGCTCGATACCGATTACCTTGAGATGCATGACGAGGACACCTGCCAGATGCCGCTCTATCGCGTGGGCGGGTCGACCGGCGAGCTCTCCGTCCAGGTGAGCCTGCAGCCCGGATGCGCCGTGCAAGAGGACTTCGACACGGTTCCCAAGACCGTGACGTTTGCTCCGGGCGAGACCGAGAAGACGGTTCCCATCACCACCAAGAAGAACACCAAGGCCAACGGCGACCTTACCTTTACCGTTGAGCTCGCCGGTGCCGACGGCGCCCCGGTTGCGGGCGTTGTGGGCAAGACAACCGTGAAAATTCTTGATACCGAGGCGTATGGCGCGACAAAGCTGGGTAATTTCAACAACCGCGTCCAGGCGCTCAAAGAGGAATGGTACGAGCAAGAGGGCTGGGACGCATTCCAGACGGCGCTGGCGGAGGCCAAGGAGTCCGCGAAGAACACCGCGGACAAACCCGCGAACGGCCGTGCCTACCGCAAGCTCGCTTTGGCGGAGAACGCCCTTAGGTTCAAAGGAGCCTACACCGACGACGCGCCCTTCATGTTCCCCAGCGAGTCGGATGGCTCTGCGGACCTTGAGGTGGAGCGCGGGCGGCTGCTGAGTCAGGGAGGCTCTGGCGAGATGTATCGCCTGGGCGTCAAAGGCGAGGACTGGGCGAGCGGCGGAGCGTTTGTGAACAGCTTCGACCAGGGCGATAAGGTGCTGATCCCCTTCCGTGCGGAGCGTGCGGGCACGTACGCGGTGAGCGCGACCTATCGCAGCGGCTCGGAGGCGAACAAGATCAACTGGGAGACCAAGGAGCTGTCTCGCGGGTTCATCGACGCGGGGAGCGTGTCGGTCGGCGCGAAGTCGGCGGACGAGACCCATACGGCGGAGTTCGAGATGACCGTATCGCGCGCGGACGAGGGCGTGCTGGTGCTCTATGCGGACGCTGGTAAATGCCCCAATCTTGATAAGCTCACCATCCGGGCGAAGACGCTTGGCGACGCCGAGCCCGCGGACCCCGAGGCGCCCGCCCCAGCCCCTCCCGCCGATACCGGGACCGATGGCAAGGTGGACGTCGATACGCGCCCCGATGGGTCGACCGTTACGGCTGCGACCAGGCCGGACGGGTCCAAGACCGTAACCGTGGAACGCAGGACGGGTCCAAATCGGTTGTTGAGAAGGACCGTGAGGGAGGGACGGTGTCCATGCGCGCGATGATTTCGTCCAAAGACGCCCGAGACGGAGAGACCCTGCTGCCCATCGATCCCATAGCGGTGTTGAAGGCGGAGGAAGCGCCGGTGATCCAGGTCGATATGCCGGCAGGAGGCGTAACCGAGGGCGCGGTGACCGTGACGGTGCCCGTCGCTCGGCCCCAGGGATCCAAGATGGTCGATCCGGGTGTTGTCGTGATACTAGTCGATGCGGACGGCAGCGAAACCGTGGTGCCCAAGACCGCGTTTGGTGCGACGGGGGTGGTCATCGACCTCGAGGAAGACGCGACCATCAAGGTCGTCGGCCGTTCGATAGCGCTGCCGGACGCGAAGCAGGACGATTGGTTCTACAGGGACGTCATGCCCTTCGCCACGTCGCGCGGCATCCTCAACGGCGTAGATACCCCGGATGGGCGTGTGTTCGATGGTAACGGCTCGACGAGCCGCGGTATGTTCGTGGCGATGCTCTCGAACCTTGAGATGGGTCCCAAGGCGGAGCGTGACGGGTCCTTTGAAGACGTGGCGCCGGATGCGTGGTATGCGGCTGCTGCGGCATGGGCTGCCGAGAACGGTCTGGTAAGTGGCGTGGACACGCCAAATGGAAAGCGCTTTGAGGGCGATGCCCCCGTGACGCGCGAGCAGGTGGCGGTGTTCTTGATGCGCTATGCCGACTTCTTGGGGTTGGATACCTCCGCGCGCCGACACGGCATTTCCCGATTCCGGCGACGTCTCTGAGTGGGCCGATACGGCGATGAGCTGGGCGGTTGCGGAAGGCCTCTTTCTGGGCAACGGGGACACAGGCAGGCTTGATCCCCGTGCTGGCTCGACGAGGGCGGAGATCGCTGCCGTGCTGATGCGCTTCATCAACAACATCTACGGATAGGGGCGCATATAGGGGCATTCGGCTCATCGCGATTGCAAAACAGGCGAGGGGCAAGGGCCGTACTGGTCCTTGCCCCTCGCCTTTTGCGATTTGGGTGGTAGATCAGGGGTCGCATGACGCGCAGGCGGATGCTATGCGGCTTGCTTTTTGCTGGTGAGAATGTAGGTCAAAGCGAAGGAGGTTGCTACCGCGACCGCGATGCCAAGCAGCGCGAACGGGAAGTAGGGGCCAACGTAGGCGACCAGGCTGAAGACGCTGGACAGGATGTAGCCGTAGATACGAACGCCAAAGAAGCAGATGGTTGCGGAGGCGATGCCGGCGCCCAGGCAGGCGGAGATGAAGGCGCGACGATACTTGGAGAGGATGCCAAACAGTGCGGGCTCGGTGATGCCGAGGAAAGCGGAGACCACGGCGGAAGCGATCACTGCTTGCTCCTCCGCATCTTTGGCTTTGAAATACATAGCGGCGGTAGCGCCTGCCATGGCGAGGTTGGACATGAACATGGTGGGCATGAGCATGTCCCAGCCCTGATTGGCAAAATTCTGCAGGGCGACGGGGGTCATGGCGTGGTGAAGGCCGGTGAAGACCAGGATGGGGCGAGTGACGCCGCAGATGAAGCCTGCGAGAACGGGGGAGAAGTCAAAGAGCATGCCGACGCCGGAGGCGAGGGCGTTGCCGAGGTGAATGCCGATGGGGCCGATGATGGCAAAGGCGGCGATTCCGGTGATGAACAGGGATAGCAGGGGGGTGAAGACGGTGCGCATTACCTGGGGGAGCATCTTGTCGACCCAACGCCACACGTAGCTAAGCACCAGTACGGAGCAGATGATGGGGATGACCGTGCCGGCGTAATTGAATACGGGGACGGGAATGAAGCCGAACAAATTGTATTGAGAGATCTCACCCGCGGCAGCTGCTGCAGTCATGGCGGGATACTGCATGGCGGCAGCGATGGCTACTGCCAGATACTGGTTGGTTTTGAAGATGCGCGCGGCGGAGGCGGCCACAAAGAAGGGCAGGAAGGTGAAGACGCCGCTGGCGAGCATGTCGAGCACGATGTAGGTGTCGCTCTGGTTTGAGATCACGCCTACGGCTGCGAGGCCCGCCATAAGGCCCTTGATCATGCCGGCGCCGGCGATGGCGGGAACAATGGGGCCGAAGGTGCCAGAGACTATGTCCATGAAGCGGCCGATGAGGCTGCGCTTCTGGTCGAGGTTCTCGTTCACGGCTTCCTGTTTTGCAAGACCGAGGTCTTCGGTGATGACTTCGTAGTAGCTTGCGACATCGGTGCCGATGATAACCTGCAGTTGATCGTTTTGGTAGAGCGCGCCGTTAACCTGCTTTATGGCGTTGAGCTTGTCGTAATCGACGGCGTCTTTGTCCTTGACGTCGAAGCGCAAACGAGTCATGCAGTGCCAGGCGTTGTTGATGTTCTCCTTGCCGCCGATTGCGGCGATGATGGCCTTAGACACATCGATGTGAGCCATGGGTCCTCCTATCTTTAGGTCGTTGCATCTGAGAGCCGAATACCGGATGCTTTGATGCAATGCAGAATCTGGCGGGCAGGGATGCCGTCATGGGTCCTGGGGCGCCCCGGGCGACCCCGTCAAGGAGAGTGGCATCCTGCCCCACCCGGGCTTTTCCGCGGATTAGCTGGATGAGGGGCCGCAAGGGGCCACCTCGGATCTCTTCTAGGAGGTTGCGGTCCCGGGTGATCTGGGCAGGCGGCCCGTCCGTCCCGCATCGGAAGGGAGGGCGGAGAGATGATCTACGCCGGTGTGGACATCGCCAAGGTGGACCACGTCATAGGGGCCGTCGACGAGCGCGGCTCCGAGGCATGCGGGCCCATGGGCTTCAAGAACAGCGCCGCGGGGTTCGAGCGGTGCGAGGCGTGGCTGGAGGGCGTCGCCGCGTCCCCCGCCGACGTCCCGGTGGGCATGGAGGCCGCCGGGCGCTACTGGATGGCGCTGTACGCGTTCCTCGCGTCCAGGGGGTACGCGGTGGCGGTCATAGACCCGCTGCAGGTGCGCGCGGTGCGCAGGTTCAAGGGCCTGGGCGGCGTCAAGAACGACCGCGTCGACGCCGGCCTCATCGCCGAGGCGATGCGCATAGGCCAGTACGACCCCACGCGGCTCGCGACCGACGACGCGCGGTCCCTGAGGACCCTCACGCGCTACCACCAGTCGCTCAAGTCGGAGCTCGCCGAGGTCAAGGTGCAGTGCACGTGCCTGCTCGACGCGTACTTCCCGGAGTTCTCCGGGGTCTTCTCCGACATGTTCGGCGCCGCCGGCCGGGCGGTGCTCTCGAGGAGCCCGCTGCCCTCCGAGGTCCGCCGCAGGCGGGTCGACTCGCCGCGGCGCGACATCTCCTCGGCGGCGCGCGGGAGCCGGCGCGTGGACGGCAAGGCCGCCGAGATCAAGGAGCTCGCGGGCCGCTCGGTCGGCATCGCGCTCGGGGAGCGGGCGGCGTCCCTCCAGGTGAGGTCGCTCGTGCGGCAGATGGACTTCCTCGACGCGGAGTGCGCCAAGATCGAGGCCGAGGCGAGGGGGCTGCTCGACCGCGTCGAGCCGCTCGTGCTCACGATACCGGGCGTGTCCTACACGACCGGCGCCCAGATCGTCGCCGAGATAGGCGACGTCTCCAGGTTCCGCAACGCCTCCGCCCCGGTGGGCTACGCGGGCCTCAACTCGTCGGTGTGCCAGTCGGGCATGTTCGACAGCGGCGGCGGGCCCATCACCAAGCACGGATCGCCGTACCTGCGCCGCGCGCTCTGGCTGGCCGCGAGCTGGGCGCGCCTGCACGACCCGTCCCTGCGCGAGTTCTACGAGAGGAAGCGCGCCGAGGGGAAGTGCCACCGCGTGGCGGTGACGGCGGTCGCCAGGAAGCTGTGCCACATAGTCTTCGCCGTGATGCGCGACCAGGTCCCGTACGACCCCTCGAGGCCGGGGAGGGACCCGTCAAAGCATTCGGTATCCGGTTCTCAAGGTGCAGCGAAATCCAAAACTAAATCGAAAACTGAAAATTGAAACTGAAGCTGAATAAACTAGTCAGAATGTCTTGACTTCATATAGCTGGTCTCCTTGGATAAACGTGCGCCACCGGGCTGCATGCGGGTCCCTTAGCGCGTTTGCATTCGAGGCGGTGCGTATCCGCTCGACACGTTGGATAGTAGCATCCAATCTTTGGGCAAATTACCTGTAGATTTCTTTGCGGAAAAACAAAAGCGCAGGTAAATGCTGCTTTATATAATTGGGAGAATGAAATTGGACTGAAATATCGAACAAATCAGGGCCCTTGTCAGTCCATGTTGACCTGCACTTTCACGGTTGGTTCAATGAGGTTAACAGGCGGTCCGCCCGCGCTGTTTTCCGTTGGCGATGAACGTTGGGGGATGCGGGGCGGACGCTGCTTTATTGACTATGCGCGCCAAGAGACGCCGTCTCCAGGGAGGTATGGATGACCCCTACGTTGATTACCGATGTAAAAAGCTATGTGACAAAGCCAGATAAGCATAATCTGGTTGTGGTTGAAGTTCAGACCAACAAGGGCGTGAGCGGCCTTGGATGCGCGACCTTTCAGTTTAGACCCACTCTGGTCAAAATCGCGGTGGACGAGTACCTGCGGCCGTTTTTGATTGGTAAGGATGCCAACCAAATCGAGGACTTGTGGAACGCGATGTTCTACAACTCGTATTGGCGCAACGGCCCCGTGCTTAACAATGCCATTTCCGGTATCGATATGGCGTTGTGGGATATCAAGGGTAAACTTGCGGGCATGCCCCTCTACCAGCTCTTTGGCGGTAGGTCGCGTACTGCTGTGCCGGCGTACACCCATGCCGTGGCAGATAGTTTCGATACGTTGTGCGAGCAGATCGATTCCTACCGCGCCCAGGGCTACAAGCACATTCGAGTCCAGCTGGGATTTTATGGTGGCAATCCAACCAATCTCAAAACCCCGGAGAATCCCATCGAAGGGTCTTATTTCGATCCCGATCAATACGCTCAGACGCATATCAGGTTATTCCGCGATGTATACGAGCGCTACGGCGGGGAGATTCGGTTGCTCCACGATGTACACGAGCGTCTTCAGCCGGATCAGGCAATTCGCTTTGCGAAGGAAGCGGAGCCCTATAACCTGTTCTTCCTTGAAGACGTTATGCCTATGGAGAAGATTGAATGGCTCGATCGGTTGAGGTCTCAGACCGCGACCCCCATCGCAGTGGGCGAGTTGTTCAACAATCCGCGCGAATGGATCGACCTGCTGCGGAATCGCAGCATCGATTATCTGCGTATTCATGTGTCGCAGATTGGCGGAATCACGCCCGCGCTTAAGGTTGCGCACGTGGCGGACGCTATGGGAGTGCGTATTGCATGGCATACCCCGTCCGACATCTCTCCCATCGGCCTGGCTGTGAACACGCATCTTAATATTCATCTGCGCAACGCTGCCATTCAGGAGAACATTGAGCTTCCCGAGAATACCAGGCGGGTTTTTGATAATTCACCCCAGGTTGAAGGTGGATTCTTCTACCCCATCGAAGCCGATGGCATTGGCGTGGGATTTAATTCTCGGATTGCGGAGGAGTTTCCTGGTCAGTTTAAGGAACATCCCTGGACGCAGAGCAGGATTCCCGATGGAACGGTTGTAGCACCCTAGCTCTTTGACCCCAGCGTTCCGTTGCACGCGTTTTCCATGCGAGTGCGATGGATCTCGCGGTCGAACGGCCTGATATAGGAAACCGAATAGTTTATCGCGGTGACATCGCTGCATTCGAACACGCGGCCATTCGAGAGAATGCCGCGTGTTTGTATATGCATGGACGGCGTCGAGCGTTTGCACATGAGCAACTCCGCCTCCTCTTTGCAGAGGGCTTTGGGCGAGTAGGTTGTCATGAAATGCGAAATTTTATATCCGCGGCCCTCGACATAGCGCTGGATGGAGCTTTCGACAATCTTTCGGGAAAGGTCGGGGAACATGATAACTGGCATATGGGAAACCTGTATCTGTTCGGGAACGCGATCGATCGAGCGGAGGCGTTTGATATGCCAGATGGGGATGGGACCGGGCAGATCGAAAGCTCGCTGCTCGCTTTCGGTTGCTGGAGACGCGGACAGGCTTAGGCATTTGGACGTGATGGAGCCATAGGGTGCAAGTGTCACGGAGTTGAAGACCAAGGGGTTGATGTGCGCTTGCCCCTTGATGTAGATGCCTGAGCCCTGGACAAGGCTGATAACCCCGATGTCGCTTAGCGTTTTGACGGCTCGCTGCACGGTGTCGCGTGAGACGCCGTACGAGGCGGCGAGCTCGCGTTGCGTTGGCAGCTTGCCGTTGGGAAATTGTCGCTGGTAGATCTTGCTAAGCAAGTCTTGAACTATGAATTCGGTCTTCTTCATGCGCATCTCCAACGGCAGATATGGCGGAAAGCGTGGTGTTACTGGGAGTATACCGTTCGCATCCCTGCGAGGATTCCCGCGCGCTGCTCTTCAGAATTGCGGGCGAGTATAAACAGTCGTTAAAAATGCGTCTATACATGTATTCGTGCGCAAATCACTCGTACGACGTGTGTCGGGCGTGGTGCGGCGCGGAGCACACATCCCAGCTTCTTGAGACGCGCGCCTTCGGCCTGTCCGAGCTGTTCGCGGACGGCCTTGCAAACGCCGCCGCCCATGCCGCGGGCGATCCCGTGCTGGTTGCCTGCGCTGGATGCTATCCCACCGCGACGTCGCTGGCGGCGCTGCCCGCCATCACGCAAGCCGGGATATGAGGGTGTGGACGATGCGGGTATGGATGATGAGGCCGTGAGCACAGGGGCACCCTGCCGGCGGGTTTTATCGCCTGTCGAGCGTGGTCATGGTCCAGGTTTGGCGCTTATAGGGCAGCTGGAACGTGCGGCTTTCAATAACGCGGGCGTCCAACTCGTCCGCCACGGACTGAACCTCTTTGTCCGAGTATTTGAGCGAGAGATAGACAAAACGGCCGTGGTAGTCGCGCAAGACATCCTCGCGGCGCTCTCCAAAGGTGATGGTTGGCTCGAACGCACGATAGGCGGGCCACGAGTCAACGTAGGCTATAGGGACGTTTGGGGCGTGGACCGAAAGAGGGCCCGCTGCCTGGATATCGGAGAACAGGTCGCAGCCGGAGACAACGGGGACCCGTCCACCCTTGCCGTCAGAGGCCACCTCATCGTAATAGGCAAGTGGCTGGGCATTCGCGGGGCTATACGCGCTGGTAAGGGCGCTGAGTTGGGCGCTGCTCGATACAAGGAGGAAGCCCGTACCGCAAAGGATCCATGCAGCCTTATTTTTATGGCGGGCGAAAAGGACCGCGAGCGCAAGCGAATAGGGTACAAGCGCGCAGGTGAGATAGCGGGTAACAAGAATTGCCTGGCCAAGGATGGCTCCGGCTAAGAGGGAGAGAGCCGCTGTTCCTAGGAGGACAAAGACACCTTGGAAGACGGGGCTTGCGAGCGTCTCAACCTCAATGTGCCGTTTGCAGCCATGCGATTTGATGGCAAGTGTCACCATGCCAGCGAAAACAAGAAGGAGGCCGACGGCACATGCCGCCTGCGCCGCTTGTCCCATGTCTCCTTGCAGCACGGAAAGAGCATCTCTGGAGCTCAAGGGGAAAGCGAGGATTTCTAGAAATAGATCGGGTAGTTTTAGTTCGATCCAAAATCCACCGCTTACGGTATGCACCTGAAAGGCCACGATAACGATCCAGGGAAGGTAGCCGATGATGCAAAGCGCGGTCGCGCGCAAGAACAGCTTGAGGGGAGTGCGGAAGTGCGGTCTGCCGGCGCGTTTGCGGGCATACAGGATGGCGAGTGCGAGCACGGGGATCATTTGGGTGAATGCCGCTATGGCGCCAAAGTAGTGCGTGTATGCCGCAGCAAGCGCTGAGGCGAAGGCGACGGCCCAGTCGGAGCGCGGCGGAAGGGTGGTCTGACAATCGCTGCTTTCGGAGCTTTGCGTGGACGTTGCGAGGCTGCGGCAGATACGGGCGCAATAGACAAAAGATAGCCCTACAAAGAACGACGCCCACGAGTACATGCGAATATCGACCGCCTCTGCCACTGCCCAGGGCGATATGGACACAAGCAGGATGAAGATGCCTGCCGCGGTGTTGCCGTAATCTTTGCGAATGACGCTTAAGCCCAGTAGAACGTTGGCGACGGCGCCGGCCGCCGAGAACAGGCGCATAGCCACAATGGAGGGCCCTGTGATAAGAAAGAGCAGATGGAGCAAAACATAGTAAAGAATGGGGTGGACGTCCGCGGCGCCTATGCGTATAAGCTCGGGTAGGGGATGGGCGGCAAGGGCGACAGAATAGGATTCGTCAAACCAGACGGAGCTGTGAAACGCGCCTGCAAGGCTGAAGGCGACTCCCAGCGCGCTTATTAAGATGAGGACGATGCAGGGCATCGGCGATCGGCGAACAGCGTCGTGCGGCGAGCATGCGTTCTGTGCGCTCGAGGTGGAAGTCGAGTGCTTGAAATTCGCAACAGTATCCACGGGAGCTCCCATACTGGTGGCTGGCGTTTAACGAGTATTTGGCGTTGCCAGCGAGAATGTGCGTTATTGAGATAGTATATATGCCGTCTCACGAATCTATGCTATCCACATTTCGAGAAATACCTGGCGTCCTCCCGGTCCCCCTGCGGGTGTTCTGAGGCGTTTCGTGCCGATTACACCCGCAGGGGGACCCGGGAGGGCCTGAACGTTCCTCGTCCAAATGTGAATCTGTATTAACAGTCATTAAATTTGCGTCCAATCAGGTATTAGAGTGCTAATCTCTCGAACTACTAAATATTCAAGCGCGTTGCATGCGATTTAGTGCATACAAGGCGTGTCCGATGGCTGCCAAAAGGATGGGGCTGCGGGCGCGCCGGGCGATAGGGAGACGTTAGCGTCGGGAGGGCGAAAGACGATGGGTATTCAAGTTGGCGTTATGGGGGCTGCCGGTTACGCGGGGGCAGAGCTGGTGCGATTGGTGCTTGGCCACCCCGATATGGAGCTTGCTGCCGTGACGTCCAACGCGGACGCCGGCGTTGCGCTCGCCGATGTATACCCCGCCTTTGCCGGCGCCACGGATCTGGCGTTTACCACGCATGATGACCCGATCCTGCTTGATTTGGATGCCGTGTTCTTGGCGGTGCCGCATACAGCTGCCATGGCGGCGGTGCCTAAGCTGCTTGAGCACGGCGCCTCTGTATTCGACCTGTCCGCGGACTATCGCCTTAAGGACGCCGGTGTGTACCAGGCGTGGTACGACACCGAGCACACATCGCCCGAATTGCTTGAAACGCGCGCCTTTGGCCTACCCGAGCTGTTTGCGGGCGATCTTGCAAGCGCTGCCGCGACACATGCTGCGGGCGACCCCGTGCTGGTTGCATGCGCGGGCTGCTATCCCACCGCTACGTCGCTGGCCGCGCTGCCGGCTATCAAGCAGGGCTGGGTTGCCGATGCCGGCGCCATTGTGGTCGATGCCATTTCCGGTGTGACCGGGGCCGGCAAGGGCGCCAACCAGCGCACGCACTTCTGCAGCGCGGACGAGAACCTGGAGGCCTACGGCGTGGGCAAGCATCGTCATACGCCTGAGATCGAACAGATTCTGGACGCGAAGGACCGCGTGGTGTTTACCCCGCATCTGGCTCCGCTTAAGCGCGGCCTGCTTTCCACCGTCACGCTGCCGCTCGCTGCGGACTTTGCGGGCGATGACGGGTTGAATGCGGATGAGGTTGTGGCCGCGTATCGCGAGTTTTACAAGGATTCACCTATGGTGCGCGTGCTCGATGCGGGGCAGATGCCCAAGACCTCGAGCGTGGTTGGAACCTGCGGATGCCATATCGGCCTTGCGCTCAACCGGCGTGCGGGCGTGCTTGTAGCGGTCGCCGCCATCGACAACCTGTGCAAGGGCGCCGCCGGCCAAGCGGTACAGTGCGCGAATATTGTGTACGGCTGGGACCAGCGACGAGGACTCCCCATGGTCGCGATGCCCGTTTAGCCAGCGGGCGAGCTTGCGCCGCGATGTGTCGCGGCCAACGGCTACACTAAGAACAACGAACCACCGCCCGTCTTCGCGTGGGCGGTTCTTGTGGGGAGACAGCTGATTATGAATATCGACCACTTTGAAACATGCATTCGCACCGTGCCGGCGGGAGGCGTTACCAGTCCCAAGGGCTTTAAGGCCGCGGGCATCCATGCGGGCTTTCGCAAGAACCCGCAGCGCCTCGATATGGCCTGCGTGACGGCTGACGAGCTCGCCTCGTGCGCGGGCGTCTTCACCACCAACCGCTTCTGCGCGGCGCCCGTGCAGGTGAGCCGCCAGAACCTGGGCGGTGCGGAAAAGGGCTACGGTCTGGTAAAGGGCATTGTCATCAACTCCGGTAACGCCAATGCCGCCACGGGCGAGCAGGGTCGCGCGGTTGCTGCCGAGACGTGCGAGATCGCCTCGCAGATCTTGGGCTGCGAGAGCGAACAGGTGCTGGTTGCCTCTACCGGCGTGATTGGCCAGACGCTGGGCATCGAGTTGTTCGAGACGGGACTGCCCGCGGTGATCGATGCGCTCTGCGTTTCCGGCGGTGCGGACGCAGCGCGCGCAATCATGACCACGGACACGCATTCCAAGGAATATGCGATTTCCTATACTAGCCAGACGCTGCAGTATGCCGACTGCACCTTTACCGTAGGCGGTATGTGCAAGGGCTCCGGCATGATCATGCCCAACATGGCGACCATGATCGCCGTGATCACCACCGACGCCCCGGTGGAGCCGCGGGTCCTGCATTCGATCTTGAAGCAGACGGTGGACGTGACCTTCAACAAGGTGACCGTCGACTCGGATTCCTCGACCAACGATACCTGCATCATGCTCGCCTCCGGTGCCGCCGGCGCGGACGCCGCCCCCATCGAGGAAGGAAGCGATGCCTACAACGAGCTGCTCTACGCCGTGCATGAGGTGTGCGAAACGCTCGCCCGCACCATCGCGTCCGACGGCGAGGGCGCGTCGCGACTGGTGACCGTCAACGTGACCGGTGCCGCAACGGACGAGGACGCCGATACGGCGGCGCGCGCCGTGGCCAACTCGCCGCTGGTCAAGACCGCCATCGCCGGCCATGACTGCAACTGGGGCCGCATCGCCATGGCGTTGGGCAAGTGCGGCGTCGCCTTTAACCAAGAGGATGTCTCAATCGATATCATGGGCATGCCCGTATGCCGCGGAGGCCTTACCGTTGCGTTTGATGAGGACGAGGCGCTGCGACGCTTCGAGGCGCCCGAGATCGTGATCTCGTGCGATTTGGGCGCGGGCGAGCATACCACCACGGTGTGGACCTGCGACCTCACCCATGACTACGTCACCATCAACGGAGACTACCGCACGTAGGCCGTGTCTGCGGGTCCGTAAGGGGCCCCGGTTCGTACGATGGGAGACGTTCATAAGGGGAGAGCTATGAAGTACGCAAGGGATTCTCGTCCCGGAATATCGCATGAAAAGACCGCGCAGCTGCTGTTTGAGGCGCTGCCGTGGATTAAAAACCTAACCGGCAAGACCATTGTTATCAAGTACGGCGGGGCGGCCATGGTCGATCCCAAGCTGCGCGATGACGTGATGAGCGACATCGTCCTGCTCAAGATCATCGGCGTGAACCCGGTGATCGTGCACGGCGGCGGCGCGGACATCAACGCGGCGCTTAAGCACTACGACATTCCCGTCGAGTTCAAGGACGGTCAGCGCGTCACCTCGCCGGAGGCCATGGAGATTGTGCGCGAGGTGTTGGTGGGTAAGGTGAACCAGGAGCTGGTCGCCGCTATCAACCAGCACGGCAACCTGGCGGTGGGCGTGTCCGGTGCGGACGCGGGCACCATTATCGCCGAGCAGCTCGACCCGGATTTGGGCCGCGTGGGAAACATCGTGCGCGTAAACTCCGGCTACCTTGAGAGTATCATGGCCAACGACTACATCCCCGTGGTCGCAACGGTTGCCGCGGGCGAGGACGGCGGGTTCTTCAACATCAACGCCGACGTCGCCGCCGGCCATATCGCCGCGGCGGTTCACGCGCACAAGGCAATCTTCCTTACCGACGTCGACGGCCTGTACGAGGACTTCTCTGACAAGGACTCGCTCATCTCCAACCTCACTTTGACGGAAACCCAGGATATGCTGGACAAAGGTGAAATCGACCGCGGTATGATTCCAAAGCTGCAAAGCTGCATCCACGCGTTGCGCGGCGGCGTGTTCCGCGCCCACATCATCAACGGCACCACGCCGCACTCGCTGTTGTTGGAGCTTTTGACCGATGCCGGCGTGGGCACCGTGATGCACTCGACCGAGGCGGCATATGAGAATGACACCCATCCCCATCCGCTTGGCGTCTTCGCCTCGCGCTTGGTGGAGAATCTGGACGAATAAGGAGGCGGCGATATGTCGCTAGGTTTGCAAAAAGCTCTGGAATCCAGCTATGTAATGAATACGTTCGCGCGCATGCCCGTGGAGTTTGTCGAAGGGCACGGCATGACGTTGGTGGGCGATGACGGAACGGAATATCGCGACTTCCTCGCTGGTATCGGCGTGTGCTCCCTGGGCCACTGCCATCCCGTGCTGGTCGAGGCTATCCAGCGTCAGGCGGAGCGCCTGCTGCACGTCTCCAACTACTACTACATCGAGCGGCGCGGCGAGCTGGCTGCGATTCTGTCCAAGTTGGCATCCGGCGATATGGACGGCGCTTTGATGATCGCCGATGCGGTGCGCGCCGGCGACGAGGCCGCCGCGGTCGCCTTGGGTTTGCCTACTGAGAACGACCAGGTATGGAAGACGTTCTTTGCCAATTCCGGCGCGGAGGCGAACGAGGGCGCAATGAAGCTCGCCCGCCTCTACGCCAAGTGGTCTGGCAACGGCGGCAACACCATAGTGGCCCTGCGCGGCAGCTTCCACGGCCGCACGCTGGAGACTATCGCCGCCACCATGCAGGACCGCCTGCAAGATGCCTTTAAGCCGCTGCCGCAAGATTTTCTTGCCTGCACGCCTAACGACGTGGACGAGCTCACTGCGCTCTTCGAGGAACACGGCAGCGAGATCTGCGCCGTTATGGTCGAGCCCATCCAGGGTGAGAGCGGCGTTCATCCGTTGACGCCCGAGTTCTTCAAGGCCGCGCATGACCTAGCCCATGCCCACGGCGCACTGCTTATCGCGGACGAGGTCCAAACGGGCGTCTTCCGTTCCGGCAAGCCCTTTGCGTTCCAGGCTTACGGCATCGAGCCAGATATCATGAGTCTTGCCAAGGGCATCGCCGGCGGCGTCCCCATGGGCGCGGTGATGGCGAAGGCATCCGTTGCCGATGCCTTCAACCCCGGTGACCACGGCACCACGTTTGGTGGCAGCGCCCTGGCCGTGGCGGCATCTTGCGCCGTGCTGTGCGAGCTTGTCCGCGGCGAGTACGATAAGCATGCCCAGGAGGTCGGCGATTACATGGCCGCGCGCCTGGCTGGTCTGCCCCATGTGATCGACGTGCGCGGATGCGGGCTCATGCTTGGCTGCGATTTGGACGATGCCGCCGGCGATGCGCATGACGTGGTCGGCGCTGCTCTTGCAAGCGGTTTCGTCATCAACGCGACGGGTGCTCACACCCTGCGCTTTCTGCCACCGCTAATTTGCGAACGCCAGGACGTCGACGCGCTTATCGATGCGCTCTCCGCGATTCTCGCGTAGCGTATCTTGACGTAGCGCTTACGGCAAGCGCCGTTCGCGACAAAGCAGCGTTTACGAGTAACGTTTAGATCGCATAACGCGCGGCGTCTCACGGGACGCCGCGCGTTTTTTGCAGTCCCCGCACGATCACGAGGGCTGTCCGCGCGGGGCATGCGCTCCATCGTCATGCTGTGACAAAAAACGCCTTAGTGCGAGAAGAGCGGCGTGTCAAATAAAGGCTTAGTGCGGAGGTTTGGTCAAATAGTGCGTTAGTGCGGATTGGAGGGGGTTCGAATCGACGATTTTATACATCGAGCGATATCGACCAATCCCTCTAACTCGAAATATAAGAATGCGCTATTCATAAGGTACCCCGTCTATCTCTCGACCGGACCGCACTAACGCACTATTTGGCACGATATGGACCGCACTAACTAACTATTTGTCCCAACGTCCGCACTAAGCCATTATTTGGCATACCCTGCATCTCGCGGCAACGCGCTATTTGGTCCCGTCGCCCCCGCAGGTCAAGAAGCTCCCGCAAGCCAGGATGCCCCCGCAAGCCGGGTCGTCCTTCAACGCCGCACCCCTCGACAGCAAGCATCTCAAATAAAAACGGCGCCTTCATGGCGCCGTTGACAAATCTATGGTGGGCGATGAGGGATTCGAAAACTCGCTGCATGGATAAAAAGGGCTTCCTAGCTGGCGTTATACATTTCACTCAGTTTGAAAATGCGCCATTGTGCGCCGTTTTGCACTGCTCTCGTTCTATTCGGTTCCACAAACAAGTTTGCTATCTCAATCGCGAGCCCGGCGATTAGTTGGTAGCGCTATATTGTTTCTCTATATACTTATTAGCTGGCTCAATTTGTATTATTGACATTCTATGTAATGGCGTTATAGTAGGCGGTGTGAAGAGGTGCGGAGCCGGTATGTCCGATCGCACTCGGGATTTGCCGCCTTACTGGCGGCTTTTCTCGTTTAAGGGGTGCAAATGGACAAACCCTTTAAGACCATCGAACAGCAGATGGCAATCCTTCGATCTAGAAATATGGATGTCGATCCGGCGTACGCGGGCGTACTTAAGCGCGAGGGCTACTACTCCGTTGTGAACGGATACAAAGCCCCATTTCTGGACTTTGTTGGAAACGGTGTTGACCTTCAAGACGTATATCGCGATGGTACGTCGCTTGGCGACGTATACCGCTTGTTTAAGTTCGATAGAGACCTCAGGCTAACGATGATGCGTTATTTTGCCGAAGCGGAAGCAGCCTTGAAGACCGTATGTGCCTACAGGTTTTCCGAAGTTCACCAAGGCGAGAAGGAGCCCTACCTTATCCCGGCAAACTATCGTTCTGAAAGTTCGTACCAACCGAGAATCCTCGAACTCATTGATTCTTTCAAATCGATATTGCACAAACCTCCGCACGACAAGAAAAGGGGCTTTAAACGCGAGTATATCCATCACTATGTGAGGAATCACGACGAGACCCCATTGTGGGTGCTCACGAACTTCCTTATGCTCGGCCAAGTCTTCAAGTTCTACGAGTATCAAAACGAGTCGATGCGAAATTACATTGCTAAAGGGTTCTCAGAGCTATACCGCGAATCCCATGGAGTCGAGATCAAGATTAGTCAGAAAAGGCTGAGAATGGCATTCGATCACATTAAGGATTTCCGGAATATATGCGCGCATGATGAACGGCTCTACTGTGCCAGGGTGTCTCCGGGGCGCGACGTGACATTCGCGAGCATGCTTGGCGACCTCGAGCTGGTACTGTCGAAGGACGAGCATGCCCGCATGCAAGGCGAGATAATACATCTCCTTCATGAAATGATGAATGACCTCGGAGGCGAAACGGCGATGATCGTTCTCGACGGTATGGGCGTCACTGACCTTAGCCGCACGTTCTTTTCTTTCGCATAAGAAGGAGTTCGACCTTGTTTTAGTTTCATTTGGTAAAAATGCCCCGTCTCCGCCGGGGCGGCGGAGACGGGGCTGAAAGTGCTAGTTCAGTAGGCTTGCCACCATCGCGGCGGCCTCGGCGCGCGTGCACGCCTTGTTTGGCATGAGCTTGCCGGCGCCGCCCACGACGCCCTGCTCGACCGCCCACGCCATTGACTCCTGAGCCCATGCGGGGACCTCGCTCCAGTCTGGGTAACCCGCGGGCTCGCCCTTCGGCGCGGGGTTGCCCCGCCAGTTGTGGAGCATCGCGACGACCTCCGCGCGCGTGGCGGCGTCGTCCGGGCGGAACTTGTCGGCCTTGGTGACGACGCCCTCGTCCGCCGCCCAGCACAGAGCCTCGTAGTACCAGGGATTCGGGGCGACGTCCTCGTACGGCTCGAGGTAGCCGGACAGGTCGGCTCGCGCCGCGTTGGCGACCATGGCCACGGCCTGGGCGCGCGTGAGCGCGTCGTCCGGGCCGAAGCGGTCGGCGCCGTAGCCCTTGAGGTAGCCCTCGCGCACGCACTCCTCGACCGCGCCGATGTACCAGGCGTCGGGATCGAGGTCGCCGAACCTCGCGAGCACCTCTGGCAGGGGCGTCTCGGGCGCCTCGGGCTCCGCTGCCGCCCCGGTCATCACGTCGTACCAGTATTGGGCGCGCGCCTCGAACTCCCCGCGCTGCGACCCGTACAGCTGCCCCGGGCAGCTCGTGGCCATGAAGTGCTTGTGGGGCTGCATGTTGACGCCCCATTGGGGTCGGCCGAGCCCGTACTCCCTGCAGATCGCCGCCGCGAGGTGCGCGCCGGAGTCCAGGCACGCCTCGGTAACGGTGCCGTCGGCCAGGTTGGCGTGCTCGATGTTGATCGAGCGGCAGTTCGCGTCGAAATCGCCGAGCGCCCACCCGGTGTCGCGGTCCCACACGAGCTGTCCGACCTCGCCGCGGGACGCGACCGCGTAGTGGGCGGACGCCTCGCGGCTCTGCCACGTCGCGTAGCAGGTGTCCGTGTCGCCGTTGCTCGCCATGTAGTGGATCCCGACGAACTCGACCTTGCGGCCGCTGCGGCCGCTCGTGAAGTGCTTCGTCAGCAGCTTGATTACGTCAGGCTCAAGCTTCTCGTAATCCATGCATCCTCCTATGGCATCGTCTCGTATATTTGCTGGTGCCGGTCGAATCCGTAAAGTTCCCAGAGCCTCTCCTCGATTTTGTCCATGCATAGCTGGCTGCCCGTGAACTCGTCGTAGTCCTCCGGGTTCACGCATGCGCTCGATTCGATGATGACGAAACCGTTCGGGAGCTGGCACTCGGCGACCGTGCACTTGTCGAAGGCTGTGTGGAAGGAGATGGTCGACCTGTCGAGGATGTCCATGATCTCATCGACCGATACCTTTACGTTACTCATCTCGCCCGCCGATCTCGACTCCAAGCAGCGCGTCGAGCCATTTCGAGGTCACGCCGACGCCCTTGAAGAGCGTGTAGGCGGTCTGCACGCCTCCGACCAGGGCGAAGACGCATGTTACCCAGGATGCCGGGTCGCTTGGGATGCCCGATACGAAACCGGTGACGACGCCGGCGATGAGCGAGAGCGTCATGGCCGTGTGCACGCTCTTCTTGATGCTGTGGAACTCGCCGGCGCCCACGTGCATGGCCACCACCACATTGGCGCCGATGGAAAGCCCCACGAACAGGTTCACGAACATGGCCGTCACCGGATTCACGCCGCCGATGCCCGCGAGTGAGAAGCTGCTGACGAATTGCCCGGCAATGGAGGCATCCGCCGAGTTCAGCAGCTGCTGTAAGATGCTGCTCAGCGCCAGGGGAATGGCGAATCGCAAAATCTTGCCCGGCAAGGGGCCGTTGAGCATGTCGATGCCGCTGTCGCGCTTATCGCGTCGACTTCGCTTGGGGCGGGTGGCCGGGCTGTTTGGCTTGTCGAGCTTGTCGCGCCCCTCGGGCCGACGCACGTCTCTCTCGTTTGGTATGTCTCGTTGCGAAGATTCCATAACGAGCGAATCATAACGCGCTCGCTGTCTCCGAGTTCCAGGATTACGCCATCGGCGCATGATGCGCTCGCGACGGCAATGGGCATGGTTTTGCTATCGAGCCGTAGAGCTGTAGATTCTTCAATGACCTTCCAGCGGTCGCTTTTTCGTTGCATCGTTGCAAGCATTATGGAACGAAAACTATTTTCGTTTCAAGTATCTGCAACGAAAAGAAGAAATCGCTCCTTATCGTTGCATATGCATGGGAATGCGGGCGTTCAGCGGTCTTCCTGCAACGATACAGGTGGTTGGGCATTCGAGGATTTGGTGATTCCTATACGTTGCGGCTGCCGATGATCTCCCACAGGCCGCCTTTGCGGGGGCCGGTGTGGCGAAGCTTGCCGGATTCTTGGAGCTGCTTCATGACACGCTGCATATGGCGAGTAGATACGTCCAGCGCATTCGCGAGCTCGCGGGCCGACGAGGAAGGACTCGCATGCAGCAATTCGAGAACGCGCTCGTCGAGAGGCGCACGGCTCTTCGCGTCTTCAGGAAACTGGGCGAGGAATTCCAGACGCTTCTCTAGCTCTTCGGTTTCGCAGGCGAGCAGCAGGAGCACGAACGGAGCATCATCGCCATCGGCTTGCCAGCGCTCCAGCGACCCCTTGTATTCCAAGGCGTGGGATGCCTTAATGGCGACCGGTGCGAACTTGAAAGACTCCAGTTGGGCGTTCAGCAGCAAGCGCCCTGCGCGTCCGTTGCCGTCGGCGAAGGGGTGGATGGCCTCGAAGGCGGCATGGAACCAGGCGCAAGCCAAAAGTGGGCTACTCTCCTGAACCAGGCGGTCGAAATGGAAGATCAAGTCATCCATTTCCTCGCGGATGCGCAAAGGGGAGGCGGGAGTGGTTCGAGACGCTCGTATGATGGCCGGTGCGTTGCGGTAGATGCCCCGAGCAGCGGGCTGAAGGTCGAGGGCGCAGCGCTCATGAGTGTCCAGGATGAGGCTTTTGTCGAAGGGCCGCTTGTCGGCGCTGCAGCGGGTGAGAAAGTCGTGGCCCTCGAAAATGCCGCGAGCGGCTATCTGTTCGCGCCCGGGCTTTCCGGGGACGAACTCGCCCTCGTAAATGATCTCCGTTTCCGCAAGCGTAAGCGTCGACCCCTCGATGGCATTCGAGTTGTAGGCCATGCGCACGAGGAAGTCCTCCTCGTAGGAGCGCAGGGCCTCGGGGCTCGCGATGAGCCTGCGCTGCCGACGCCATGTGGCAGCGAGAGTTTCGATGTGCGCGATTTCCTCGCGGTAGTCGCTGGAGGGAAACGAAGTGCTCAACATCGCGGACCTGTCTTTCTCGATGTCGTAATAAAGGGTGTCAGTTTCTCCCATATGATACAAAATGTCGTAATAACTGGTGAGTTTATTACGACATTTCTGGAAACGTAATGCGTCGAGCCGTTGGAACCGTCTGCTAGCCTCGCGTTTAGAGCGCACGGCTGGCGCTTAGCTCGTAAGGCCATTCTCTTTGCCGCAAGTCTCCATGCACTCAAGAACGATGGCTGCACCTTCACGCACCCAATCGCTGGCGTTAGCTGAATACGTGAGTGAGGTGGGCATGCCGAAGGGCTTTCCGTCCAATTCTTCGAAGAGCACCACGTCGGCGCGGTCGGCGAACCAATGGCGATTTTCCGATAGCCCGCAGATGTGGAGGCCGTCGCCGTAGGTGGCGAAGGCCAGGCCGCTCATGCCGTTGATGGGCTGAAGGCTGAAGCGCAGATTCAGATTGTCGCCCAACATGCGCTCGTAAAGATAGCGGATGCGGTCGTAATTGTGGGCATCGTTGATGATGATGGATGCGCCGCGAAGGTCATTGCGAGAAAGCGCGGACTTGTTTGCCAGGGGATTCGACGCCATCATGCTGATACTCATGCGGAAGGCCAAACACGTTTTTGTTATCAGATCGAGAGCGCTCGCCTCCTTTACGAGTGAGGCGAAAGGCGTGTAGTCGTAATCGAGCACGATGTCGGCCGAGCCATTGACGATGGGCTGGAAGATGGGATCTCGGTAATCGTGCTCGACGAAAGCAAAGGGCATGGGCAGCCACTCTTTAAGTTGGGTCGCAAAAAGCGGAGTTGGATATTGAACAGCGATGCGAAGAGTGGCATCAGGATCGCCCATCTCTCGGCACCGTGCCAGCGTCTCGTCGAGTCCATCCAGCAGCGTTCGGGCTCCGTCGAGAAAAACGGCCCCTTTGTCGGTGAGTCGGTTGCCAGCTTTCCGGTCGATGAGCGAAAAGCCCACGTCGCTCTCGAGCGCAGCAATATGGGTGCTTAGCGTTGATTGGGCGATGAACAGCTCTTTGGCGGCATCACGACGGGGCGCGGCGGTTATTTCTATATGATCAGCGGAAATGGCGAGATTCTTTACCACCCGCAGATGCAGCTTCTGGATTCCGGCTGGGTGCAGGAGAACAATGGACAGGCAGCCGGCTATTCGGACGGAAATCATGAGGAGATATTTGCCGGAAAAAAGCGGATGGCGACGGTCAAGACGATCGGCTACACAGGCTGGAAGGTGGTCGGGGTGACGCCGGAAAATGCCGTGTCGCTCAACACGATCAAAACCCGGCTTTTTATCGTATTTGTCATTGCCCTCATTTTGTGCATTCTGGCTCTGATTAACTCTTATATTTCATCGAGGATCACGAATCCGATCCGCGAGCTGGAAAAATCGGTCGGCGTCCTGGAGGCGGGCAATTTAAGCGCACCGGTGTACATCGGCGGTTCGTATGAGATCCGCCATCTGGGAAAATCGATCAGTGATATGGCGGGTCAGATCCGCCTCCTGATGCAGGATATTGTGCGTGAGCATGAGGCGAAACGCAAGCAGGAGTTTGATACGCTGCAGTCGCAGATCAATCCGCATTTCCTCTATAATACGCTCGATATCATTGTCTGGATGATTGAAAATGAGCAGAAAACGGAGGCGGTCAAGGTGGTGACGGCGCTGGCGCGGTTCTTCCGTATCAGTTTAAGCCGCGGCAAGAGCTTAATTACTGTGAAGGATGAGCTGGAACACGTCCGGAATTACCTGATGATCCAACAGATGCGGTTTAAAAATAAGTTTACCTATACGATCGAGTCAGATGATGAGGTTTTGGAACTTGCAAGTTTAAAACTGATGCTGCAGCCGCTGGTGGAGAATGCGATCTACCATGGCATGGAATATATGGACGGCGACGGTGAGATCTTCGTGCGCGCCTGGCAGGAGGAAAAAGAGCTGTATCTGGAGGTGCGGGACAATGGGCTTGGCATGACGGAGGAACAGGTCGAGAGCCTCTTTACCGATACGGCGCACGTGGCATCCAAGCGCGGATCCGGCATCGGGGTACGCAATGTCAACGAGCGGATCAAGCTGTATTTCGGCGCGGAATATGGTCTTTCGATCGAGTCGGAGCCGGATGAGGGAACCGCGGTGAAGATTCATCTTCCGGCAGTGCCTTACGAGAAAGTGCTGGAAGAGAAGAAAGTGTAAAAGTGGGGGCGACAGATCAATGCGATATGGAGTGAGAAAAAAAAAGGAGCTGGTGCTCTGGGGAATCCTGTGTGTGGGACTTATTTTGCTGTATCTCCTTTCCTCCACGGATTGGATCATCAAGGAAAAAGAGGTGGAGGTCTACCCGGTGTCCCTGATTATCAGCGATACTTCGGATGATGATTACGTCAACTTCCGCAAGGGCGTGGATCAGGCGGCGGTTGAGTATAATGTAGATGTCAGCTTTATTACCCTGTATGAAAAGGATAATCTGGCACAGCAGATGGAGCTGGTGCGCCGGGAAGCGGCAGATGGTGCCGGGGCAGTGATACTGGAGCCGGTTGATGAGCTGGAAT
>ERZ834859.1380-NODE-1380-length-26861-cov-5.511378_pt1 | contig 26861 bp, 20 predicted proteins | sample MGYA00519947_ERZ834859 | MGnify/ENA primary metagenome ERZ834859 (study PRJEB31850, sample SAMEA3708763) | human gut metagenome | biome: human gut; feature: human-associated habitat; material: faeces | place: China | collected 2014 ...
ATATCGACACGAAAACGCTCACCACCGAACTGATGGTGAGCGTTTCCGGTTCTCTGGCCCAGCAGGAATCCATTTCCATCTCGGCTAATCAGAAAATAAGTTATCAGCGAAGAATGGAAAGAGGGGAATTTATCACCTGCTCGGCACCTTACGGCTATCGGATCATGGACAAGAAAAATCTTGAAATCATCCCAGAGGAAGCGGCCACGGTACAATGGATATTCGATGCCTATTTGAATGGCCGCAGTGCGGAATGGATTGCAGACCAACTCACAAGAAGGGGCATTGAAAATACCAACACACGCAAACCATGGACTGCTTATGGAATCCGATACATTTTACGCAATGAAAAATATGTCGGGGACGCACTGGGGCAAAAGAAATTCACAAAAGGGTTTCCCTTTTTTAGAAAACGCAACCACGGAGAACAAGAGCAGTATTATGTAGAAAATACACATTTGCCCATCATTGAGCGTGAGCAGTTTGAAAAAGTGCAGAATCTTCTGCAGCAGAAAGCGAAAAGGAAGAAACCGACAAGAAGTCAATATCCACTTACCAGAAAAATAATTTGTGAGAAATGCGGGACGCCATTTATCCGGCGAGAAACTACGAAAGGCTTGGTGACATGGGTTTGTCGAACCCATGACCGGAATGTCGCGAACTGCCCTGTGGGGCGTATCCCAGAAACGGAGATCCATGCGGCATTTATCCGGATGTATCGGAAACTCAAAGAGAACGCGGATACGGTCCTGAATCCAGTTATGGATCAGATGAACGCCTTGGAAACCATCCTGCGGCAAAATAATCCCAAAATGCTGATGATTAACAAGGCGATTGCGGAAGCAACGGAAGAAAGTCATAAAATCAGCAGCCTGCGGGCTAACGGCCTGCTGGATGCCGATGCCTGCGCCGTCCGCATGAATGCCATCAGCGCCAAACTGACACAGCTCCGGGGAGAACGCCGCCGGTTGTCGGAAAACGAGGCTTTGGATGAAACCATGGATGCCATTCGCAAGATGACAGATGTCATAAAGAACGGGCCGGAACAGATGAACACTTTCGATGAGGACTTGTTCGACAGCTTGGTAGAGAAGGTCATTGCGGAATCCCAGACACGCATTCGCTTCCGGCTTTGCGGTGGTTTGGAATTGGCAGAACAATTGGAGGTGGCGGCAAGATGACAAACCGAAAGATTTTATATGGGTACAGAATTCGAAACGGTATATTGGAAATCGCACCGGAAGAACAACAGGCGGTGGAGCGAATTTTTACTCTCTATAATGCCGGGGCTTCCTACCAGGGAATTTCCGATGCATTGAATCAAGGAAATATCCCATACAGTCAGGAAGTTCCTCTTTGGAATAAGCATAAAGTGAAGCGTCTCTTAGAAAATCCACGCTACACTGGCCAGGATGACTATCCGGCCATTGTGGACATGGAGGTCTTTTTGGCAGGGCGGCAGAGGACAGCCGAGAAAAATGAAAAGCGCCGCCCACATGGAGAAAAATCTCCCATCACATATCTGACACCGTATTTCCACTGCACCTGCGGCGGAAAGCTCATCCGCATTGGTGGTAAATGGTTGGATAGCAGCGAATTGCACCTCAAATGTGGGTCCTGCGGCAGTACCATCACCACAGATACGGATACCGTGCTGACAGAGGCAAATCGACAGATTTACGCATACGAACACCCCAAACAGCCTGCTTATGCCCCATCTGCGGAAGCCATTCGACTGAACAATGCTATCAACCGCAGCTTAGAGCAGCCGGACTCCCCGGAAGCGGTGATGGCGCTGATTCTACAAGGGGCAGCTGCACGATACGATTGCTGTCCGGAGCCAATTTCTGGATATGAAAATTTTGACCACCTACCGAAAGCAGATTGGAATCACTTTCGGCGGGTGGTTTCTTATATCACGATCACACAGGAGCATATCATAACAGTTCAGTTTACAGATCAGGCAGGAAAGGACGAATGATACATGGAAGCGACAACGAATTTAGATAGGCGGGTGCGGGTGATTCCCGCTACAAAAACGCAGGGAGCCATTCACAGCACCCATGATGGGAAGAAGCGGGTGGCGGCCTACTGCCGGGTATCTACCGACAGTGAAGAACAGCTCAACAGCTATGAAGCCCAAAAGTCCTACTACACACAGAAAATCGAGGACAGTCCGGATTGGGAAATGGCGGGGATCTATGCCGACGAGGGCATCACGGGTACCAGTCTCAAAAAGCGAACAGAGTTCAAAAAGATGATCACTGCCTGCAAACGAGGCCATATCGACCTCATCATCACAAAATCTCTCTCCCGCTTCGCCAGAAACACCGTGGACTGCTTGGAAACAGTGCGCCTGCTGAAAGCCAACGGCATCGGTGTGTACTTCGAAAAAGAGAACATCAATACGCTGACGGAATCCAGCGAGTTCCTGATCACCCTGTTCAGCGGGTTCGCCCAGGCGGAATCCGAATCCCTGAGCAAGAATGTCGCTTGGGGCAAAGCAAAAAGCGCGGAAGCCGGAAAAGTGACCTTCCAATACAAAAAGATGCTGGGATACCGCAGGGGCGCAGATGGACAGCCGGAGATCGTCCCGGAGGAAGCCGAGGTCATCAAGCGGATTTATCACCGGTATCTGGATGGCTGTACGCTGGGGCAGATCAAGCGAGAATTAGACGAGGACAAGGTCCCGACCGCACAGGGGGTAGACTCCTGGTCGCCTGCCATCATCCACAACATCCTGACGAATGAAAAATACATCGGAGACGCCTTGCTGCAAAAGACCTATATCACGGACTGCATCTCCAAGAAGGTGAAGAAAAACCAGGGCGAGCGCGCCATGTACTATGTGGAGAACAACCATCCTGCCATCATCTCCAGAGAGGTGTTCGATCAGGTGAGAAACGAGATGACGCGTCGCTCCAGCAAGCGCAAAGTGCTGCAAAAGAGTGGCAAAACAGAGCTGGGGAAATACTCCGGTAAATACGCCCTGACAGAACTGCTGGTATGCGGTGAGTGCGGTTCCCCGTACAAACGAGTGACTTGGGCAAGAAACGGGAAAAAGCGGATCGTATGGCGCTGCGTGTCCAGATTGGAGTTCGGCACGAAATACTGTCACAACTCCCCGACGCTGGATGAGAGCAGACTCCACAACGCCATCCTCGCCGCCATGAACGAGTACGCGGCTATCCGACAGGAGGTTTGCCCAGATGTACTGGCCATGGTAGAGGAAGCCAAAAGGGCCATGTCGCAGGCTGGAGCAATGCTGCTGGAACTGAAAAAGCGCATGGATGAGGTCAGCCAGGAACAGTCTGATGTGCTGGATCGATTGCTGGCAAACATGGCCGATGCGGAATTGAACGCCAGGATGAAAGCCCTGACGGATGAGAAGGAAGCCCTTAAGGCGCAGATCTTAAAAGTCCAACAAAAAGAAGTAAGCATGGCAGAGCAGGCGGCGAAGCGTCAGCAGATGTGGGACAGCCTGATGGAGTGCTCTGCGGGATACACGGAATTTGATGATGAATTCGTCCGACAGATCATCCAGAAGATCACGGTGGAGGATGCTGATACGATCCGCATCCACTTCCGAGATTCGGATGTGGTGCTCGAACAGGAAGTGGAATGAATAGAAAAGGAGAATGGAAATGGCAATTTTTATAACTGGTGATACGCACGGTGATTTCAGCAGGCTCCAGCCTGCGGCCTTCCATGAGCAACGTAACCTGAAGAAAGACGATTGTCTCATCATCTGCGGGGATTTTGGCGGCGTCTGGGATGGCAGCGATACAGAGCAGCGATGGCTGGACTGGCTGGAAGCCAGACCCTTTACCACGCTGTTCGTTAGTGGAAATCACGAAAACTATGATCTGCTCCACAGCTACCCAATCAGCCAATGGCACGGCGGTTTGGTGCAGGCCATCCGCCCCAGTGTCCTGCACCTGATGCGGGGGCAGCTTTATGAAATCTGCGGAAAGCGGATCTTTACCATGGGCGGGGCCAGCAGTCACGATATACGGGATGGCATTCTGGAGCCGGATGATCCGGACTATGAGCGGAAGATTCGGCAGCTGAATGCCGCTGGCGCATTATTCCGAGTCAACCACCGCTCCTGGTGGAGAGAGGAACTGCCCAGCGAAGATGAATACCGAACCGCAAGGGCAACGCTGGACGAGGCTGGTTGTGATGTGGACTACATCATAACCCACTGCTGCCCCAGCAGCGTTCAGGATATATTCAGCAGAGGATTGTACCAGCGGGATGCGTTGACAGACTTTTTCGATGAAGTCCGGGAACGCTGTCGGTTCAAATACTGGTTCTTCGGACACTACCACGAAAACATGGTGGTGGAGAAAAAGTTCGTAATGCTCTACAAGCAGATTATCCGACTGAAATGATGAGTGGAGGCACACTGGCGATTGGCCGATGTGTCTCCACTTTTTATTTAAGTCAAGATGCTGGGGGTTCGAATTGCAAAACGGTAAATCGAGCCTCAAAAGCCCGCAAACCCTTGCGGCGCAAGGCTTTGCTCCTGCATCTTTTTTGGAGCGGGCAAGTTTGCTTCGCAAACTTATCCTGCGGGGGAATTAAAAAGCAGGGGAAACCCGGCTAAGGTTTCCCCTGCAAGCATCCCTTTCCTTGCGGACAACAGGAAATGTTGCATCTTTTTTGTCAACGCAAAGCAGAGTAAATCAGGACATCCGATTTGGATGCCCTGATTTTTTTCGTTAGACGGAAAGAACTCGATACCGACACCCATGCGCGAAGCGCATTTTAATCAGAGGTGAGGTAGGGTTCCTGCGAATTGCGGAACGCAATTCGTGGGATGCCGGGAAGCGAGTTCGAGCCTCGTAGCCCGCTAGCGGCGGTTCGTGTTGAAAAACGAAAGGAAACCCGCAAAGGTGTCCTCAGCAAATACCCCCTTCCCTGCGAAGGGAGATTCTACGTTTTTGCCGGAGCAAGGCAGCGAAAAATGCGTAATACGCTGAGGACCCCCGGCAGAGCCGGAGGTCCTCATGATATAGGCTGGAAGATTTAGTCAACGGCGATGACGGCACCGTCAAAGTTTTCGGCGATGTAGTTCTTCACGGCATCGGAGTGCAGGGCCTCGGCCAGAGCCTGGATGGCGGCGTTGTTCTCGTTGCCCTCTTTGCAGACCAGCACGTTCACATAGGGGGAGTCGGAGGATTCCAGAGCCAGAGCGTCCTCAACGGGGTTCAGACCGGCGCCCAGCGCATAGTTGGAGTTGATGACGGCGAGATCCACCTCGCTGGCGATGCTGGGGATGGTAGCGGCTTCCACCTCGGTGAAGGTCAGGTTCTTGGGATTCTCCACGATGTCCTTGGGGGTAGAGGAGAGGTTGGAGTCGTCAGCCAGCTTGATGAGACCCTGAGCTTCCAGCAGCAGAAGGGCACGGCCTTCGTTGGTGGCATCATTGGGGACGGCCACGGATGCGCCGTCAGGCAGGTTGTCCAGAGAGTCGGACTTGCCGGCGTAGATGCCCATGGGCTCGATGTGGACGCCGGTGACGCTCACCAGATGGGTGCCGCGGGTGGTGTTGAAGTCATCCAGATAAGGGACGTGCTGGAAGTAGTTGGCGTCCTCATCGCCGTCCTCCACGGCGGTATTGGGCACCACATAGTCGCTGTACTCGTGGATCTGCAGGTCGATGCCCTGCTCGGCCAGAATGGGTACGCACTGCTTCAGGATCTCGGCGTGGGGGATGGGAGAGGCAGCTACGTTCAGAGTGACGGTCTCCTGGGGCTCCGCAGGCTGCTCGGTCTGCGCGTCATCGGTGGTGTCGGCCTTGGCAGAGTCATCGGACTTGCTGCCGCAGGCGGTGAGGGACAGGGCCAGCGTCAGGGCCAGCAGAGTGGCAAAAATCTTGTTTTTCATGTTCTTTTCCTCCAATGAATATCAGAATTGATGAATTTTATATTTCAAGCGCTTGCCGGAATACCCTTGTGCACATAGGGGGACAGGCGATGAAAACAAATGAAATGCGGGGGACTTACTTGGTGTGGGCCAGACGGGAGAGCAGGTCGAAGGCGGTGAGTTTGCCTGCGCCGGTATCCAGCCGTTTGTCGATCTTCTTGGACAGCCAGCCGAACAGGGACTGAACAATCTGCACCATGATGATCAGGATGACCACCGTTACCCACATCACCGAGGTGATGAACCGCTGGTGACCGTACCGCACGGCGATATCGCCCAGACCGCCGGCGCCTACGGTACCGGCAATGGCGGTGTAGCCCAAAATAGTTACGATGGAAATGGCTCCGCCTAATACCAGAGAGGGCTTGGCCTCCGGCAGATAGACCTTCCGGATGATCTGGCAGGTGGACGCGCCCATGGACTGAGCGGCCTCCACCACGCCGGCGTCTACCTCTGCCAGAGAGGTTTCCACCATGCGGGCGATGAAGGGGGCGGCGGAGACCACCAGAGGCACGATGGCGCCCTTGACGCCAATCTTGGTACCCACCACCAGCTTGGTGAAGGGCATGATGGCCACCATCAGGATGATAAAGGGCACGGAGCGGCCGATGTTGACGATCCAGCCTAAGATCTGATTCACGGTTTTGCTGGGGCAGATGCCGTGGGGCTGGGTAACGGTGAGGGCAACGCCCAGAGGCAATCCCAGCAGATAGGCGAACAGGGTGGAGATCAGCACCATCACCAGCGTATCCCGGGTGCCGGTGAGCAGGATGCCGCCGTATTCCGACCAGAATGCAGAAATGACCTCAAGCATGATACTCCACCTCCTCTGCGGTGATATTGGGTTGGGAACGGATGTAGCTCAGAGCCTTGGCAGCCTCGTTGGGATCGTCCGGCAAAAGCAGGAGCATGGTGCCGAAGGCCTTGCCGTCGATATTCCGGGTGTCAGCGCCCAGAATGTTGACTTTGACGCCGCACTCGATCGCCAGCGAGGCGATAAGGGGATCGTAGACCGTGCCGCCGTTGAAGGAGACCCGGACGGCCCGGGTGCCTGCGGGGTACTGCTTAGCGCTGACGCCGCCGGGATACACCAGACGGCGGGCCGCGTCGGTGGCGGGATGGGCGAAGATGTCCTCCACCCGGCCTTCCTCGGCCACCTCGCCGCCGTCCAAAATGGCGACGCGGGTGCAGATCTCCTCGATAACGCTCATCTGGTGGGTGATGATGACCACCGTGACCCCCAGTTTTTGGTTCAGCTCCTTCAAAAGCGCGAGGATGGAATTGGTGGTGGTGGGGTCCAGAGCGGAGGTGGCCTCATCGCAGAGAAGCACCTTCGGGTCCGTAGCCAGCGCCCGGGCGATGGCCACCCGCTGCTTCTGACCGCCGGAGAGCTGGGCGGGATAGGCACTTGCCTTTTCCTTCAGACCCACCAGATCCAGCAGTTCCAGCGCCTTTTTCTCGGCCTGAGCCTTGGGTACACCGGAAAGCTCCATGGGGAAGCAGACATTTTTCAGACAGGTCCGCTGCATCAGCAGGTTGAAGCCCTGAAAGATCATGCTGATCTTTTTCCGGGCCTGCCGCAGCTCTTGGGGGGAGACGGTACGCATACAGGACTTGCCGTCCGCCTGCTTCTCCATCCAAGTCAGCTTCTGACCGTTGACGGTGATGCTGCCGCTGGTAGGCCGCTCTAAAAGGTTGATGCAGCGGACCAGCGTGGACTTTCCCGCACCGGAGAAGCCGATAATGCCGAAGATCTCGCCGTCTCCGATTTCAAGGGAGACGTCCTTGACGGCGTGGACCCCATCGCCGGTATCTCCAAAGGTCTTGCTGATATGTTCCAGCTTGATCATAATATCCTTCTTTCGTTGCTGCGAAAATAAAGAGGGCGGAAAGCGTCGCCGCTTTCCGCCCTTCTGAACAGCATAACTGTTACACACAGGAGAGGTTTTTCGCGGAGGCGCACAAAGGCTTGGGCATGGTCATCATCCCCATGTCCATCATGCACATCATCATACCAAAGCGAGTTACAATCATGTTGGTGCGTCTCCTTTCCGTCCCCGGTGTTCGGGTTCCGTTTTCGATGGGCATAGCGTAGCACTGTTGACCGTCCCTGTCAACGGGGAAAATTATTTTTGGAAAAACCGCAGAAAATCGGCAGGGTCAGCAAAAAATGTTTTGTGCAAATATCAGCTATACTTTGAACTGGCATAGCGAATATGAGATAATTGAACGGGAACAGACCGGGACGCTGTCAGCAGTCCCGGCCTGTTTTTCGATTAAGACAAAATGGCATTTGCACTCCGGACCGGCCCCATCCGGTCCGGAGTGCGGCGGAGACCTGCGGATCTCCGGCGGGGAAAAAGGAAAGATAGGAAAGATAAAAATAGGAAGATAAGGTTTCAGGAAAGATTAGGAAATAAGGAAAGATATAAAAATAGAGGTGTGTTGAAGGTTCATTCCGCCAGCAGCTTGCCCATGGCGCGGCAGGCTTCCAGTGTATCGCCGTCAGGGGCTTCCTGACAGATGATGCTTTCACAGACCAAGTTGATTCCGGCGTCATCACAGTCCTTTTCCCAGGACCGCATCCATTCGCCGTCGCCCCAGCCGTAGGAGCCGAACAGCGCCACCTTCTTGCCGCTTAAGTGGCTCTTGCAGGCGGAGAACATAGGCTCAAACTCCATTTCCTCCAGTACCTCAGAACCCATAGCGGGGCATCCGAAGGCCACGGCATCCACGCCGCTGAAGGTGGAAGCGTCCACCTGTGCGGCTTCTAACAGGGCGGCTTCGGCTCCGGCACTCTTCATGCCCTCCAGAACGGCCTCCGCCATCTGCTTGGTGTTGCCGGTGCCGCTCCAATAAATCACTGCGGTTTTCTTCATCGTAAAAATCTCCTTTCTTGCGGGATCGGTCATTGACCGTTGGTATATCAGACTGCGACGGCCAACTGGTCAATGCCGGAACCGGCACGCCAGAGGGCGCAGTAGATATCGGTGCATTTGCGGAACTTATCAAACAACCGCCGGGCCAGCGCCTCGTCACCGTAAACCTTCCAGAGACCGGCGCACTTGTAATTGACGGCGTGATTTTCGATGAAGCCCCGCACATCCTGAGGCGGATAGCTGAGAAACAGCCCTACCTCGTGGGGAAATTCGCCCCCGGAGCGGAAGCGCTTGGCCAGATAGGCCACGCACTGCTCACTGCTTTTACCGGAATACCCGGCATCTGCCAGCAGTGCTTCCGCCAACTGGTCCTTCAGGTCCACCCGCAGCTCAGCGGGACGGTAGAGGTACAGCAGCGCGGTGTGGCCCTGATAGCGCAGAGGCAGCAGCCGCAGGCCCTTTGGGACCAGAATTCGATTCAACTCCCTGATCTCCGCCGTCAGCTCTGACAGAGAGGTGAACGGCGCGGGGAAGATGGTGCCGGTTTTGATCCCGGCCAGAGTCGGTGCGCATTGCCGCACCAGATTTTCCTCAGACATACCGTGACCTCCTTGCTTGCTCGGACTGCTAACGGCGGTTCTCACGGCACAAGCGGCACGCCGGTGTGAGAAGCGTCCGCCTGTGCGGTGATGATTGTGGTTAGATAACCTTAACTGCTGGGGAAGGAAAAGTGAAGCTTGACCCCTGTGACTGTATCTTATCAAAAGCTTGGAGCCGTATCCGCTCCAAAACGTCGGGTACGGCTCCAAAACAGTGAATGTGGCAAAATAATCCTGAACAGAAGAAGCGGAAGTCCATGTCAGACTTCCGCTCCTGTATGATTGCGGTCAAATCCGCCTTTCCACGTCAGCATCCGAGAGGGAAACCGGTTTTTCGCCCAATCGGGGCGCGCAGCTGTCATATTCCGCACCGGCCCGGTACTCCCGGGGAGAAACGCCGATCACATCCCGGAAGGCTCTGGCGAATTTGCTGGCATTGTCATAGCCAAACTGACAGGCGATGTCCAGCACCGTCCGCTCGGTTTCCCGCAACAGCGCCGCCGCGCCGTGCATCCGCTGTGAGCGGGCGTAGGATGCCGGAGACATACCGTAGACTCCGGTGAAGCTGCTTTTGATCTGCGCCTCGGAGACGTTGAACTGCTGGGATAAGCTTTTGAGGGTCAAGGTCCGGTCTGGTTCTGCCAACAGACAGGCCTTGACCTGCTCCGCCAGAGTGACCTGTGCGGCGGTGCAGCCGTGGGGAGTCTGCCCATCCTCCGGGGATAGGGTGCTGAGAAATAGGAGAAGCTCCAGAAGCTTTACCTTAAAATATCCCTTGCGGATGTCCTCCGGGACGGCGTACAACTCAGAAAACACGTGCTTTACCCGCCGGGAGGACCGGGCGGTGAAAACCGTCCTGCCGGGGCACAGCTTTTCCATCAGGGTGGCCGGCCGCACTTCCACATCGCTGAGAATACAGGAAAGGCACTCCGGCGCGGCAGCGGGATCAATGGTGACGGTGATTCCGTGGTAATGACCGGTGGGGAAGCGGCTGTCCGGAGGCAGGGAAGAGGTGCGGGCTACCGCCAGATCTCCCGGAGACAGATAGAAATAGCGGCCGTTCTGCCGGTATTCCACCCGTCCTTCCAGACAGTGATGGATCTCCAGCCGTTCCCCGGAACCATCCCGCAGTTCCCGGCAGGCACGGGCATGAACATCCCGGTAGTCCAGCTCCATACCGGGGAATACCCGGTACCGGGTCACAGCGGCTTCACCGCCGGAGGCGTCCGGATAGAGGCGCAGAGGATCGGCCTCGCAGGGGTTGGGGGATGCGCAGGCGGGCGCGAAAGCAGAAGCGGAAAAACGCATAGAATACTCCTTTACGCCGGTTAGATAGATCTAACTGATAATAGCATACGAACAGCAGAAGCGCAAGCGGTCTGTTGAAAAATGTGTTTTCAGTTGCCTTTCAGCTATTCAGATGCTATAATGAAGCGATTGCTGTCGAACGGAAGGCGGCAAAGCAGCTTCCCAACCGGCAGAGCTGTTTTAGGGTTTACAGTGTTCTGAGGGAAGAAACACGAGGAGGAGAAATCGATCCATGAAGCAAAAACTGAGTTTTAAAGAATACATCTATGTGGCCAGTATGCTGTTCGGCATGTTCTTCGGCGCAGGAAACCTGATTTTCCCGGTTTATATGGGACAGGTGGCTGGCCGGAATATGTGGGCGGCCGTTCTTGGCTTCCTGATCACCGGCGTGGGCCTGCCTCTGCTGGGCGTGGCTGCCTTGGGCATCAGCCGCAGCAACGGCCTTTTTGACCTCAGTCATAAGGTGGGCCGTCCCTATGCGTTCTTCTTTACCTGCGCTCTTTATCTGACCATCGGGCCGTTTTTCGCCATTCCCCGGTGCGCAACGACTTCCTTCACCGTGGGTCTGGAGCAGATCCTGCCCCACGATGACAAAAGCTGGCTCTACCTGCTGCTGTTCTCTCTGCTGTTTTTCGCTGTGACGTTGGTCCTTTCTCTGCGGCCGGGCAAGATCCTTACTTATGTAGGCAAGGTCCTGACGCCATGCTTCTTGGTGTTCCTGGCAATCATGGTGTTCGTGACGATCCTGCATCCCACCACCAGCATCGGCGCGGTGGAGCCTCAGGGTGCTTATGCCGCACAGCCCTTCTTCACCGGCTTTCTGGAGGGCTATAACACCATGGACGCCCTGGCAAGCCTTGCCTTCGGCATCGTGGTGGTGCAGGTGATTCAGGGGTTGGGTGTGGAAAAGGCGGAATCCGTGGCCATGACCACCGTCCGCTCCGGTATTCTTAGCTGCCTGCTGATGGGCGTGATCTATCTGCTGGTGACGCTGATGGGCGTCTGGAGCCGGGGCGCGCTGGAAGCCGCTCCCAACGGCGGCACGGCGCTGGCACAGATCGCCCAGCACTATCTGGGCAAGGCGGGCTTGTTGGTGCTGGCTGCCACCGTGACGCTGGCCTGCCTGAAAACGGCGGTGGGCCTTATCACCAGCTGCGCGGAGACCTTCGTGGGGATGTTCCCCAAGGGCCTGTCCTATCGGAATTGGGTGTTCGTGTTCACGGGCATTTCCTTCCTACTGGCCAACGTGGGCCTGACCGCCATCATCACCTACGCTGTGCCGGTGCTGATGTTCCTGTATCCTCTGGCCATCACCCTGATCCTGCTGGCGCTGCTGGGCCACTTCTTTGACCATGACCGGGCTGTGTACGCCTGGGTCACCGGCCTGACTCTGGTGGCGGCTTTCTACGATCTGCTGCGGACGCTGCCGGATCATCTCCGTGCGGTGCTCCATGTGAATGGCTTGGTCGACACTGTGGGCAAGGCGCTGCCCTTTGCCACCATCGGCCTGGGCTGGATCTGCCCCGCGATCCTGGGGCTGGTTATTGGCCTGATTTTCCGGGCCGTCCGTCCGAAGAAAGCATAACATTATAAAATGTAAAAGGAACAGACCTTTGCGGGTCTGTTCCTTTTTTGCCATAAAATTTGATTCCCGGCACATACTACCTCCAGAAACGGAGGGATCGCATGGAAAAAATCTCGAATGATTACCGGGAAAACGTCCGGGTGCTGGACGGCCTTTTAGGCGTGGGCCGCAGCTGCGACATGGTGAGCCGGGATTACCTGATCGGCGGACGGCGGGCCCGGCTGTGGGTGGTGGACGGCTTTGGCAGTGACAGCATCCTTGAGCGGATGGGGGCTTTCTGGCTGACACTGAAGCCGGAAAACGTGATGAGTCTCACCGAAATGCAGGACTTTCTGGACCGGTATATCACTTTTTCGGAATCCAACGTCACCTTTGACATATCCGACGCCGTGACCTCCGTATTTTTGGGAAAATCCCTGCTGGCGGTGGAGGGACTGGCGGGGGTGGCGCTGATGGACGCCAAGGGCTACCCCAGCCGGAGCGTACACGAGCCGCCGGACGGCAAGGTGCTCCGGGGCAGCCACGACGGCTTTGTAGAGGCAGTGGTGCCCAATATGGCGCTGCTGCGCCGCCGCATCCGGGACCCGCACCTCACTATGGAGGGGCACAAGGTTGGTTCCCGCACCCATAATGACGCGGTCCTCTGCTATCTGGATGACAAGGTGGATCAGGACCTGCTGCGGAAGCTCCGGGGCAAGCTGCTGGGACTGGATGTCCGCTCCCTCTCCATGGCCCAGGAAAGTCTGGCGGAGGCCATCCGGCCTAAACAATGGTATAATCCATTTCCGAAAGTGCGCTATACAGAGCGACCCGACGCGGCGGCGGCCAGTATCATGGAGGGCAGCATCGTCCTGATGGTGGACAATTCCCCCTCTGTGATGATTTTGCCCACCGGTTTTTTCGATTTCACACAGGAATCCAACGACTATTACTTCCCGCCGCTGGTTGGCACCTATCTCCGGGTCCTGCGGGTAACGGTATTTCTCCTTTCTTTATTTATTACCCCGGCGTGGTATCTCATGGTCAGCGAACCGAACCGTTTGCCGGGGTGGCTGAACTTCCTGTCTTCCCCGGAGCCGGTGTCTTTGAGCCTGCTGAGTCAGCTTCTGGTGGTGGAATTTCTCATCGACGTATTAAAGCTGGCGTCCCTGAACACACCGGACAGTCTTTCCAATTCCTTTTCCATGCTGGGAGCCTTGGTTCTGGGGGATTTTGCCGTGCAGGCCGGATGGCTGGGGCCGGAGGTGCTGGTGTATATGGCCTTCGTGTCCGTGGCGGGGTTCGCCCAGCCCAGCTATGAACTGGGCTACGCCTTCAAACTGCTGCGGGTGGCGCTGCTGCTGGTGACGGCGGCCTTTGACGTCTGGGGATTTTGCCTGGGCGTAGTGGGGATCTTCGTTCTGCTGTGCACCACAAAGCCGCTGGTTGGGAAAGGGTATCTCTATCCACTGGTTCCCTTCAACGGCAAGGCGCTGCTGCGGCTGCTGGTCCGGGAACCTATCAGCCGGGACAATACCTGAGAGCCTGTCAATAGAGCGGTGAGCTTTCCGCAGCGGGCAGAAAGGGCTTTTTCAATATGTTAAGCAGCCGTTTTCTCAATGAAGGCGGCTGTTTCTTCATTTGCGGGAGTGGGGGATAGGCCTGCGGGCTTGGAAACGCCCGTGTCGAAACATGTTGATTGGAATTTTTTACAATTGCCGCAATCGATTACGTCGAAAATTCTATGAAAATACCAAGAAGTCCATGAGTTTTTTCCTATATCAGCGAAGTTTTTTCTATCGCTTTTTCAGGGGAGAGCCGATACAATAGCATCATAACGGCGAGGCGGCCTGACCGCCTTGAACGGATGATCAATGATCTTGAGGAGGAACTAAGATGAAAAAGACACTTGCAATTCTCCTGTCTGCTGTCATGATGCTGGGCCTGTTGGCCGGCTGCGGCAGCAAGACCACGGAGCAGCCCTCTACCTCTGGCACTGAGAACACGGAGACCGCCGCGCTGAACGTGGGCGTGTTCTACTATGACTACTCTGACGTGTACATCTCCAGCGTCCGCAGCTCCATGGATGAGCAGCTCAAGGCTATGGGCGTGAACTACACCAACTATGACGGTGCTGGCAACCAGGCCCAGCAGACCGACCAGATCAACACCGCCATCTCCAACGGCGCCAACCTGCTGATCGTCAACATCGTTGAGACTTCCTCTCCCGATGCCGCTCAGAACGCTGTTGAGGCCGCTAAGACCGCCGGTATCCCCATCATCTTCTTCAACCGTGAGGTTTCTGACGATGTTGTGAACAGCTATGAGAAGTGCGCCTTCGTCGGCACCAACGCTCCCGAGGCCGGTCACATGCAGGGCCAGATGGTCGGCGAGTATCTGCTGGAGAACTATGACACCGTGGACCTGAACGGCGACGGCGTCATCTCCTACGTGATGTTCAAGGGCCAGGAAGGCAACGCTGAGGCTGAGGCCCGTACTCAGTTCGGCGTGGAGGACGCCAACGCTGTCCTGACTGCCGCTGGCAAGCCCGAACTGGCTTACTACAACGCTTCCGCTACCGATAAGTACCTGGTCGATCAGGGCGGCAAGTGGTCCGCTCAGGCTGCTAACGACTACATGGCCACCATCCTCCCCGAGTATTCCGAGGCTAACGGCAACATGGTCGAGCTGATCATCTGCAACAATGACGGCATGGCCGAGGGCGCTGTCTCTGCTCTGCAGGGCGCCGGCTACAACACCGGCGACGGCAAGACCATCCCCGTGTTCGGCGTTGACGCTACCGATTCTGCCAAGCAGCTCATCAACGAGGGCAAGATGACCGGCACCATCAAGCAGGATGCCGAGGGCATGGCTTCCACCATTCTGAACCTGGTCAGCAGCGTTCAGGGCGGCGGTAACCTGATGGATAACACCTCCTCCTTCAACGTGGACGAGGGTGTTGCCAAGATCCGTGTGCCTTACGCCACCTACACCGGCGAATAAGCCAGACCATCGCTTCTCTCGCCCCATTAAACAGTAAGGATAAGCGGGGCTGTCGGTTCGACAGCCCCGCTTTACAATTCAAGCGGTTCCGGTTCGGGCCGCTTTTCAACCCGCAGTGGAACGAACCCCGGGACGGACGGAACGTGCCGTAAGGGGTCTGCCGCGGGAATCACGCAGATAGGAGGTAAACGCAATATGGAGCAGCCGGCATTGCTGGAAATGCGGAATATCACAAAGGAATTCCCTGGTGTCAAGGCGCTGGATGGCGTTTCCCTTACCGTCCGGCCCGGCACCGTCCACGCCCTGATGGGTGAGAACGGCGCAGGAAAGTCCACCCTGATGAAATGTCTGTTCGGCATTTATGCCAAGAATGCAGGTACCATCGTTCTGGACGGTAAGGAAGTTGATTTCAAAAGTTCAAAAGAGGCGCTGGAAAACGGCGTGGCCATGGTCCATCAGGAACTGAATCAGGCCCTGACCCGCAGCGTCATGGATAACCTGTGGCTGGGCCGCTATCCCAAGGTGGCGGGTCTCATGGTCAGCGAGTCTGTCATGCGCAAGCGCACCCGGGAGATCTTTGAGGAGCTGGATGTCCATGTGGACCCCAAGGCCATCATGTCCACCCTGCCCGTTTCCCAGCGGCAGATGGTGGAGATCGCCAAGGCGGTCAGCTATAACGCGAAGATCATCGTATTCGATGAGCCTACCTCCTCTCTGACGGAGGCGGAGGTCGAGCACCTGTTCCGCATCATCAATATGCTGAAGGAGCGGGGCTGCGGCATCATTTACATCAGCCACAAGATGGACGAGATCCTCCGCATCAGTGACGAGGTCACCATCATGCGTGACGGTCAGTGGGTGGCAACGCGCCACGCCAAGGACCTGACCATGGAGGAGATCATCAAGCTGATGGTGGGCCGCGAACTGACCAACCGTTTCCCGCCCAAGGACAATAAGCCCGGCGAGGTGATTCTGGAAGTGGAGCATCTGGCGGGCAAATACACCCGCCTGAAGGACGCCAGCTTCCAGCTGCGCAAGGGTGAGGTGCTGGGTATCGCCGGACTGGACGGCTCCGGACGCACGGAGGTGCTGGAGAATCTGTTCGGCGCCATGACCAAGGAGAGCGGCACCATCCGCCTCCACGGTAAGGAGATCAAGAACAAGACCCCCCGGGAAGCCATTAAAAACGGCTTCGCCCTGCTGACGGAGGAACGCCGGGCCACGGGTATCTTCGGGATCCGTGATATCAAGGAAAACACCGTCATTTCTAACCTGAAAAGCTATCTGGCAGGCGGTTTCTGCCTCAGCGATAAGAAAATGAAAGAAGATACCGACTGGGCGATCCAGGCCATGCACATCAAAACGCCCAGTCAATCCACACAGATCCGCTCGCTCTCCGGCGGAAACCAGCAGAAGGTCATCATCGGCCGCTGGCTTCTGACTAAGCCTGAGGTCCTGCTGCTGGACGAGCCGACCCGCGGTATCGACGTGGGCGCGAAATACGAGATCTACCAGCTGATCCTCGACCTTGCCAAGGAGGGGAAGGGTGTCATCATGGTGTCCTCCGAAATGCCGGAGCTGTTGGGCATTTGTGACCGTATTCTGGTCATGTCCGGCGGTGTTCTGGCCGGCGAGGTGGATGCCCGGAACACCAGCCAGGAGGAGATTCTGACGCTGGCAGCCAAATATGTGTAAGGAGGAGCGCACTGTGAATCAAGAAACGAACGTACAGGAAAAGGAAGCCCGTGTCCGGCAGCCGTGGACGGCCCAGCGGGTGGGAGATATCCTTTTAAATAACGCATTGCTCATCATCATGGCCATTGCGGTCGTTTACATCGCCATCAAGAACCCCAACTTCATCAAACCCGCATCACTCATCAACATCCTCTCCCAGACGGCGGCCTATCTGCCTGCCGCATTGGGCATCGGCGGCTGTATCGTGCTGACCGGTACCGACCTGTCCGCAGGCCGTGCCGTGGGCATCACCGCCTGTATCTCTGCATCTCTGCTGCAGAACGCCGCTAACATGGCCAACAAGATGTGGCCGCAGATCGGTACTCTGCCCATTCCCGTGGTCATTGTGCTTGCCATGCTCATCGGCGCGGCGATCGGCTGCTTCAACGGCTTTTTCGTGGCGAAATTCAAGCTGCACCCCTTCATCGTGACGCTGGGCACCCAGCTGATCCTCTACACCGTGCTGCTTTTGTATGTCCAGCAGGGCAACAACAAGGGCATGGCTATCTCCAACCTTGACCCGTCCTACACCGGCTTTGTCAAGGGCAGCCTGTTCAGCATCGGCGGCACCCCCATCCCCAACTATGTGCTGTTCGCCATTGTGCTGACGGCGGTCATGTGGTTCGTGTGGAACAAGACCACCTTCGGCAAGAATATGTTCGCTCTCGGCTCCAACGAGGAGGCCGCCAGAGTTTCCGGCGTCAATGTGTTCGGCGTGACGGTGGGCGTTTTCGCCCTGGCCGGCGCTATGTATGGTTTTACCGGCTTCATCGAGGGCGCACGTATCGGCTCCAACACGGCCAACACCGGCCTGAACTATGAGTTGGACGCAATCGCGGCCTGCGTCATCGGCGGCGTCTCCTTCGTGGGCGGCATCGGTAAGATCAGAGGTATCGTTATCGGCGTTGTCATGCTGCGGCTGATCTTCGTGGGTCTGACCATGGTGGGTGTGCCGCAGGATCTGCAATACCTCATCAAGGGCGCTATCATCCTGTTTGCCTGCGCACTGGATATGCGGAAATACCTTGTGAAAAAATGATCTGCGACAAAGATGGCCCGCCTTTGCGAGCCATCTTTGCTTTATCTGGAACTTTTTGCGGCGAAACGGCGGCAAAAACCGCCGTTCTTCCTGCAATCCAGCCAATTCACGTTCGGACTACCCCTTGAACTCGAAAAACATGGACATACCGTTTCGCTTCGCTTCACTTCGTGGTATAATAGCCGCAAAAGAGGCTGCTATCGGATCGCTGCTTTTCCATCCGGCAAAGCCGGAGGACCGGGCGGCGGAGGTGCCGTAGACAAGAAAGAAGGTCGGAGCCATGGAACTGTACCGGGTGCTGTTGGTAGATGACGAGGAGGATATCCGCGAGGGTATTAGCCGGAAAATGGACTGGCTGGGGCTGGGATTCTCTCTGGTGGGGGAGGCCGCCAACGGTCAGGACGCTTTGGAACTGGCGGAGAGTCTGCGGCCTGACGTGATCCTGACGGACATCAAGATGCCGTTTATGGATGGGCTGGAGCTGTGCCGCATTTTGACAGACCGGCTCCCGGCGGCCCGGTTCGTGGTCTTTTCCGGTTTTGATGCGTTCGAGTACGCCAAGCAGGCCATCCAGATGAACGTGGTGGAGTACATCCTGAAGCCCATCAACGCCGATGAACTGTCCGCCGTGCTGCGGCGGCTGAAGGACCAGCTGGACCGGGAGCGGGCGGAGCGGCGGAACGTGGAGCTTCTCCGCAGCCGCTATATGGAAAACCTGCCCATCCTGCGGGAATTATTCTACGCCAATCTGCTGGACGGCCGCATCGAGCCGGGAACGGAGCGGGAGCGGGCGGCGCGTCTGGACATCGACCTTCAGGGCGAGGAATGGGCGGTGGGCCTTGCCTACATCGGCAGCGACCGGAGAGACGCCCTGTCCACATTGTCCGTCCAAAAGCTGCTGGAGGAATCCCTGACGGCGGATCGCTGCAAGCTCTCCCTGTATAATGACTGGGTAGCGGTGATCGTCAGCCTGACGGAATCGTTTACCATCTATGACCTGATCCGTGTTCTGGACCGGGTCTGTACATTGGCGGCATCCTATCTGAGCCTGACGCTGACGGTGGGCGTGGGCGCCCCCTGCAAAGAGCTTTCCGGGATGGCGCGGTCCGCAGCTGAAGCGAGAACGGCGCTGGAATACCGCTCCATGGTGGGCCGTGGACAGGTCATCTACATCGGAGACCTGGAGCCGGACGGCGGTCAGGTGCTCACCTTTGAAGAAGCGGACGAGCGGACCCTGACTGCGGCGGTGAGACTGGGCAGCGAACAGGAGGTCCGGGACGCGGCGGCGGCTCTGGCGGGCAAGATCCGGGAGGCGAACCCCTCCGCCGGACAGTACAACCTGTTCCTTATGGAACTGGTGACGCACCTGATGAAAATGACCCGGCGCTCCGGCGTGGGCGTGGAGGAGGTTTTCGGCACGGGCTTTTCCTTACCCATTCAGGACTCCGCGCTGCCCAGTCTGGAGGAACTGGAGGGCTGGTGTGCGGAGCGCTATCTGCGGCTCCGCACGCTGATCCGCCGCCGTCAGACGGATTCGGCGGGACAGACGGTGGAAGCGGCCAAGGAGTATATCCGGCAGCATTACGCGGAGAGCGACCTGTCGGTGGAAAAGCTGTGCGCGTATCTGCATTTAAGTTCCACCTATTTTTCCACGCTGTTCAAACGGGAAACGGGGACCAGCTTCACAGCCTATGTTACCACGGTGCGGATGGAGGCGGCTGCGGAAGCGATCCGCGGCACAGAGGAGAAAACGTATCTCATCGCCCAGCGGTGCGGCTATGAGGACCCCAACTATTTCAGCTATGTGTTCAAGCGGCATTTCGGCGTGACACCGACGAAGTACCGCAGCGAGGGTAAGTGACGGACGGAGAGAGGAGCCACCTGTGGATAAGAAACCTTCCGGCTTTAAAGCAAGGTGGAAAGCGCGGTATCACCATGCCAGTATTCAGTTGATCCTGTCCATCGCCTTTACGGCGGTGGCCGTGATTGGAATGCTGTTTCTGGGGATGGCGCTGCTGCTGCGCTTTTCCTCCTCCGCCAACGAGATGGCGGCGGAGAGCAGCCAGCGTGTGCTGGCACAGGTGAACTGGAATCTGGACAGCTATCTGCGGAACATGATGCGGGTATCCGACACGGTGTACTACCGGGTCATCAAGAGCGCGGATCTGGAGCAGAGCGATACGGCGCAGGAGCTGCGTGATGCTTTGAAGCTGCTGTACGCCAAGGACCGGGATGTACTGGTGTCTCTGGCGGTGTTTGATGGGAACGGCGAGCTGATCTCCGCCACGCCCCTGACAGAATTGAAAAACAGTGTGACGCCCAGCCGTGAGGGGTGGTTCACCGCCGCCATGGAGCGCATTGAAAACCTGCATTTTTCCACGCCTCATGTGCAGCACCTGTTTGAGGACCCCGACGCGCGGTATCATTGGGTGGTGTCCCTCAGCCGCCATGTGGAGTTGACCCGGGGCGGCGTGATCCAAAGCGGCGTGCTGCTGGTGGATATGAACTTCAGCGGCATTGAGCAGATCTGCAAGGATGTATCCTTTTTCGACGGACAGGGTTATCTCTACCTGATCGACGGAAACGGAGAGATCATCTACCACCCCCGTCAGCAGCTTCTCTATGCGGGCTTGCAGGAGGAAAACAACCTGACGGCCGCCGGATACGCTGACGGGACGCATACGGAGATCTTTCAGTCCCAGCGCCGGCAGGTAACGGTGAAAACAGTGGGCTACACCGGCTGGAAGCTGGTGGGCGTGGTGCCGGCGGAGACGCTGCGGGACAATTACAGTCAGCTTTTGCTGTTTGCCCTGTTTATAGTGTCCTTCTCCATCTTTTTGCTGGTATTCGTGAACCTGCGGCTTTCGGAATGGATCACAGCACCTATGAAAAAGCTGGATCATGCGGTGAGAGAGTTGGAAAAGGGCGTGGAGTCCGTTGACTTCAATGTGGACGGTCCCTACGAGGTGGAGCATCTGAGCCATTCCGTGCAATCCATGATCTCCACCATGCGGCACCTGATGGAGGATGTTCTCCGTCAGGAGGAGGAAAAGCGCCGCAGCGAGCTGGACGTGCTGCAATCCCAGATCAATCCCCATTTCCTGTACAATACGCTGGACAGCGTGGTGTGGATGACGGAGAACGGCCGGACACAGGAGGCTGTGGTCATGCTGACGGCGCTGGCCCGGTTTTTCCGGATTTCTCTCAGCAAGGGCAGCAACATCATTCCCATCGGGGACGAGATCGAACACGCCCGGAATTATCTGACCATCCAGAAAATGCGTTATAAGAATAAGTTCTCTGCCGACATTTCCGTGGAGCCGGGGGTGGAGAAGCTGTATACCATCAAGCTCATCATCCAGCCGATTTTGGAAAACGCCATCTATCACGGTATGGAGTATGCCGACGGTGACGGCGAGATCCACATCCGGGCCTTCCGCGAGGGAGAAACGGTGGTCATCGAGGTGGAAGACAACGGGCCGGGTATGTCGGAGGAAATCGTGGAGCAGCTTTTGAAGCCCACCAGGGATGTGAGTGTCCCGAAGGCAAAGGGCTCCGGTATCGGCTTCCGCAATGTTCACCAGCGGATCCAGCTGACCTTTGGCAGCGCTTATGGCCTGACCATCCGCAGCGAGCCGGATAACGGGACGGTGGTGCGGATCTGCCTGCCTGTCTTGGAGGAAGAGGACGCCCGGAAGTACCGGAAGGAGGGGGAGCGATGAGCCGGAAAGTATTATTGCAGCTGGTGCTTCCCCTGATTGGATTGAGCGTGCTGTTCTGGCTGCTGGCCTTCGCTCCCGGTGATAAGCATCACCAGCCAGCCCTGTTGGAAATGTCCGTTATTCTGCGGGATGGAGACGGCAATGTTTCCGCCATGCGAAAGGGCATGGAGCAGGCGGCCAAGGATCTGAACGTGGAGTTGCGTTTCCTGACCCCGGCGGAGGACAACAGTGCCGTTGAACAGGTGCAGTTGCTGGAACATGAGGTGTCGGGAGCGGCTCCGGCTGTTCTGCTGGTACCGGCGGACCGGGAGGCGCTGGGCGAGGCGGTATCCGCCGCTGCGGGGAAGACGACCCTTGTGACGGTGGAGACCGATATGACCGCATGGGGGGCTGATGCCTCTATCAGCATGGACCACCAGGCATTGGGCGAGGCGCTGGGCAAAGCGGCGATGAACGGTGTGCCCTTCGGCGGCACGGTGCTGCTGCTGGACAGCCTGCCCGGGGACAACGGGATCCGGGAGAGGATGGAAGCGACCAAGGCACTTTTGGAAGAAAAGGGCCGGCAGGTGCGCATTTGCCGGTGGACCTCCGACAGTACAGCCTTCGCCAATATTTTGCGGATCGAGCGCCCGAAGGCCGTGATCGCCTTTGAAGCAGCGGCGCTGACGGAAATGGCGGAGCTGTCACGGGGAGAGGAAGCCTTCCCGCTGCTCTACGGCTGCGGCTCTACCGCCAGCATCGCCGCTGCGCTGGAAAAGGGCCGTGTGACGGCCATTGCGGCAGTCAACGTGTTCTCCGCCGGGTATCTGGCAGTGGAGGCTGCGGCAAAGCTGGCCCGGCATGAAAGCTGGACGGGGGCCTCATCTGTGGGCTTTTCCGTCGTCCGGCAGGAAACGATGTACAGCAGCGATAATCAGAAGCTGTTGTTCCCTGTGACCTGAGACAGGAAGGAGAGAAGACGGATGAAAAGGATCGGTTGTCTGATCGCCGCACTGTCTCTGCTGATGACGCTCTCTGCCTGTCATACAGGCGGGGAAGCCGAGCAAACGCTTCGGATCGGCGTGGCGCTGTATCAGCAGGAGGACACGTTCATTGAGACCGTGACCAGAGAATTGCAGCGGGTAGCCCTGGAGAAAGAACAGGCGCAGAACTGCAAAATCAACTTATATATCACCGACGGCAAGGAGAGCCAGACCAGCCAGAATGAGCAGGTGGACCGCTTCCTGGAGAGGGGATATGACGTGATCTGCGTCAACATCGTGGATCGCACGGCGGCGGCGGTGATCGTCGACAAGGCACAGGCTGCGGGGGTGCCGGTGATCTTTTTCAACCGGGAACCGGTGGAGGAGGATCTGCGCCGCTGGAAACACGCCTACTATGTGGGCCTTCCAGCGGGAGATGCCGGAGTTTTACAGGGTGAGCTGGTACTGGACGCATGGCGGACCCAAAGAGACACGCTGGACCGTAACGGCGACGGCGTGATCCAGTATGTGATGCTGGAGGGAGAACCGGGACATCAGGACGCCCTGCTCCGGACGGAATACTGTATCTCCACCCTGGCAAACGCAGGTGTCTCTGCAGAAAAGCTGGCCAGCGATGCTGCCAACTGGCAGCGGGGTCAGGCCAGCGTCAGTATGCGCCAATGGCTGCAGGAGTTCGGAGAGAACATCGAGGTAGTCTTTGCCAATAATGACGACATGGCATTGGGAGCGATTGACGCCTGCGCGGAGGCCGGCTTGGACAAGCGCTCCATGCCCTTCATTGTAGGCGTAGACGCCACGCCGCCAGCCTTGGAGGCACTGCGGGAGGGAACGCTGAAGGGGACTGTCCGCAATGACGCTGTCGGATTAGCAGAGAGCATGATGGAGCTGGCCGTTTCCCTATCCGTGGATGGAGAGCCTTCTCAGGATCTGGAATTGACGGATGAGCGGTATGTGTGGCTGCGGTATGAGGCGGTCACAGCGGAGAGCTTAGAAGATCAGGCCGTTTCATAAGAACGGCGGACATAGAATAGAAGCCCGCAGAGGGTTGGATGTACGAAGAAAGCAAGGAGGCGCGAGGTATGACATATACAGGGCTGGAGACCTATGTGCAGCAGGCTGCATTTCATAAAACACTCACTCGGCTTTATGGTGCGGAGGGGGCAGAAAAGGCCCATTCCCGCTGCATGGAGGTCATGGAAGAGTTTTATAAGACCTTTGACCGTCCGGCGCAGGCGCTGTTCAGCGCACCCGGCCGTACGGAGATCGGAGGAAACCACACCGATCATCAGAAGGGCTGCGTACTGGCCGCTTCTGTTGATCTGGATATTCTGGCGGCCGTGGCGCCTACGCAGAGCGGGATCATCCGGGTGCTGTCTCAGGGATATCCCATGATCGAGGTGGATCTCCGCGAGCTTGACCCGAAGGAGGAAGAGATCAATACCTCAGCGGCGCTGATCCGGGGCGTAGCGTCCTGCATGAGCGCCATGGGCTGTGATCTGCAGGAGCGGGGACTGGATGTGTACATGACCTCCACCGTCCCCAAGGGCAGCGGTTTGAGTTCTTCCGCTGCCTATGAGGTGCTGATGGGGACCATGCTCAACGAGCTTTTCTGGGAGGGGCGCTGCACGGCGGTGGAGCTGGCCCAGATCGGCCAGTACGCGGAGAATGTGTTCTTCGGAAAGCCCTGTGGTCTGATGGATCAGATGGCCTCCTCCGTGGGCGGCGTGGTATCTATTGATTTCGAGAATACGGCCCACCCGGCGGTGGAGCAGCTGGATGTGGATCTCCATGCCTACGGCTACGCCCTGTGTATTCTGGATTCCGGCGCGGGCCACGAGGATCTGACCAATGAATACAGCGCCATCACCAACGAGCTGCGGGCGGTCTGCCGCGTTTTTGACAAAGAGGTGCTGCGTGAGGTGCCGGAGGAAGCGTTCCTTGCGGAACTGCCCAAGGTCAGAGCAGCGGCAGGGGACCGGGCGGTAAACCGGGCCTTCCATGTCTACGCGGAAAACCGCCGGGCACTGGCGGAAAAAGAGGCGCTCCGTCAGGGGGATTTCGACAAGTTCCTTGCATTGGTGCGGGAGTCTGGTCGGTCCTCCGCCATGTATTTGCAGAATGTCATTCCCACCGGAAGCACGGCGGCGCAGGAACTGATGGTGACCATCGCCCTGTGCGAGCGTATTCTGGAGGGGCGGGGCGCTGTCCGTGTCCACGGCGGTGGCTTCGGTGGTACCGCCCAGGCCTTTGTGCCGCTGGATATGTTGGACACCTTCAAGAAAGCGACGGAGGCGGCGCTGGGTCAGGACTGCTGCCATGTGGTGATGATCCGGCCAGCTGGCGGCGTCAGATTGGGATAAGGAGAACAGACGCATGAGTTACCAAGCCATCAAGGACCTGGTGGGCTACGCCCTCCGCACGGGACTGATCGATGAATATGACCGCCCTTGGGCGGTGAACGAGCTGCTGCAGGCTATGGGGATGGATGCATGGGAGGAGCCGGCGGAAACGCATGAGCGCCCCTTGGAGGACATCCTGAAGGAGCTGCTGGATGACGCGGCGGCCCGGGGACGGATCGAGGATGATACCACGAACCGGGATCTCTTTGACACGGAGCTGATGGGGCGGCTGACGCCCCGGCCCTCTCAGGTCATCAGCGAGTTCCGGCGGCGGTATCAAGCTGGCCCGAAGGACGCTACGGACTGGTTTTACCGTTTCAGTCAGGACACGGACTACATCCGGCGCTATCGCATCGCCAAGGATGTGAAGTGGAAGGCAACCACCCCCTACGGGGAGCTGGACATCACCATTAACCTCTCCAAGCCGGAGAAGGACCCCAAGGCCATCGCGGCGGCAAAGGCGGCACCTCAGACCAGTTATCCCAAGTGCCAGCTTTGCCGGGAAAACGAGGGCTACGCGGGACGGCTCAACCATCCCGCCCGGCAGAACCACCGGATCATCCCCATTACCATCAATCAGGAGGACTGGTTCCTCCAGTACAGCCCCTACGTCTACTATAACGAGCACTGCATCGTTCTGAACGGGCATCATACCCCTATGAAGATCGACAAAGCTACCTTCCGCAAGCTGCTGGACTTCGTTAAGCAGTTCCCCCACTATTTTGTGGGCAGCAACGCAGATCTTCCCATCGTGGGCGGCTCCATTCTGAGCCATGACCATTTCCAGGGCGGCTGCTACACCTTTGCCATGGAGAAGGCCCCCATTGAGCGGCCCATCGCCTTCCGGGGCTTTGAGGATGTGGAGGCGGGCATCGCCAAGTGGCCTATGTCCGTGATCCGGCTCCGCTGCGGAGACGATCAGCGTCTTGTGGAGCTGGCAGACCGCATCCTCACCGCATGGCGGAGCTATACGGACGAGGCGGCCTTTGTGTTCGCGGAGACCGACGGTGAGCCCCACAACACCATCACCCCCATCGCCCGGATGCGGGACGGGAAGTTCGAACTGGATCTGGTGCTGCGGAACAACATCACCACGGAGGAATACCCGCTGGGCGTGTATCACCCCCATCAGGAGCTGCACCACATCAAGAAGGAGAACATCGGTCTGATCGAGGTCATGGGTCTGGCAGTCCTTCCCAGCCGCCTGAAGCAGGAGCTGTTCGATCTGGCAGATATGCTGGTGGCCCGGGTGCCTGCCGAGCAGTACCCCGAAGCCCTGCAGAAGCACGCCGCATGGGCACAGGAGATCCTGGCCCGCCATCCTGAGCTGAACAGCGACAGCGTCCACCTGATCCTGCAGGATGAGGTAGGCCAGGTGTTCGCGCAGGTGCTGGCAGATGCCGGTGTCTACAAGCTGGATGAAGCCGGCCGCGCCGGTTTCGTGCGGTTCCTCGAAAGTGTAAAGTAACCACCACAGGCCGGCGGTGATTCCCCACGCAAGTGAGTACGGGTTGCGGCTCCCAGCGTCTGCTTCGTGCAATTGCACTCGCATCCTGCTGGCCGCGGCCCCAACAACAGCTTCCTACATCCGCCACTGGCGGCGGTCGCTGTTGTTGCAGTCCATTTCATCGCCCGCTGGCCTGCTTCCCGGGAGGTTTTTATGCCCTATACTTTAGAAGTTTGTGTAGACAGTGTCGCAA
>ERZ834859.1386-NODE-1386-length-26685-cov-6.394292_pt1 | contig 26685 bp, 25 predicted proteins | sample MGYA00519947_ERZ834859 | MGnify/ENA primary metagenome ERZ834859 (study PRJEB31850, sample SAMEA3708763) | human gut metagenome | biome: human gut; feature: human-associated habitat; material: faeces | place: China | collected 2014 ...
GTGCATCGGACAGAACCGGCGTGACAATGAAAACGGTTTCGTAATTGTTCATAATACGTATTAAAATTAGTTAATTGTCCCTCAATGGGGTTGCAAATATACGGATTATTTGTAAAATAGCAAAGCCGCGCACCTTTTTTTCGGTTTTATCGCCGTATCTTTGAGCCGATTCCGCCGCCGGGGTCAGTCCCGGGTGTACGGACAGCGGCCGCAAAGGCGGGGAAAGTGCCGGGGCGTGTCTGCCTCCGGAGCCGGAAACGGGCGGTGCCGGCCCTCGCCCTGCTGCGGAAAAGGGGATGGAAATGGAGCCCGGAACAGGATTTGCCCCGGGTTTCGGCGGTCGGCCGGCGGCGGCCTATTGCAACTGGTCGATCACGTCGGTGATGCGCGAGAAGACCTCCTCCATCGAACCCGTGCCGTTGACCGAGGCGTATTTGCCCCGGGCGGCGTAGTAGTCCGAGACGACGGCGGTCTGCTGGCGGTAGACGTCGAGGCGGCCGCGGATCACCTCCTCGGAGGCGTCGTCGGCGCGTCCCGAATCCTTGCCGCGGAGCAGGATGCGCTGGACGAGCTCCTCTTCGGGGACGTGGATGTCGACCATGATGTCGACCTTCAGCCCGTGCCGGGCGAGGAGCTTGTCGAACTCCTCGGCCTGTACCGTGGTGCGGGGGAAGCCGTCGAAGATACAGCCCTTGGCATGTTTGTGCTGGGCGACATAGTTGGCGACCATGCCGATGACGATTTCGTCGGGGGCCAGTTTGCCAGCCTCGATGTAAGATTCCATGCTGCGTCCGAGTTCCGTGCCGCGGCGGATCTCGTCGCGGATAACCTCGCCCGTCGAGACGTGCTCGATGCCGTAGTGTGCTTTCAGCCGTTGCGCCTGCGTGCCTTTCCCGCAGCCCGGCGCACCGAATAAGACGATGTTTATCATTATAGAAACCGTTTTTGGGATTTACCGGACAAAAATACGCTAAATTTTTGGGAAAGAGTAAAGAATCCGTAATTTTGTAAAAAAATTTATAATATGGAAAAGAAACGACGCACCGAAATCGCCGAGCTGGGTGAATTCGGCCTGATAGACCTGTTGACCAAAGGGTTCGACCCGGCGGACGCTTCGACGCTCCGCGCTGCGGGCGACGATGCGGCGGTCGTCATGCCGCCGTCGGGCGAGGCGGTGCTCTGTTCGACGGACGCACTGCTGGAGGGCATAGACTTCGACCTGACCTATTTCCCCCTCAGGCACCTGGGATACAAGGCCGTGACGGTGGCCGCGAGCGATATACTGGCGATGAACGCACTGCCTTCGCAGCTGATGGTGTCGCTCGGCGTGTCGTCCAAAATGTCGGTGGAGGCGTTGCAGGATCTGTACGAGGGGATTGCCTTCGCGTGCAGGGAGCAGGGGATCGACCTCGTGGGGGGCGATACGAAGGCTTCGATGACCGGACTGGTGCTGGGCCTCACGGCGCTGGGACATGCCCCGAAGGAGAAGGTCGTGTCGCGCGGCGGCGCACAGCAGAACGACCTGATCTGTATTTCGGGCAACCTCGGTGCGGCGTATATGGGGCTGCGGCTGCTGGAGCGCGAGAAGCGGGTGCTCGCAGACGTGAAAGACCCGGAACCGAAGTTCGCAGGGTACGAATACCTGCTGGAGAAGTATCTCAAGCCGCGCCTGCGCAAGGACATTGTGGAGGCATTGGCCGAGGAGGGCATCGTACCGACGTCGATGATCGACCTTTCGGACGGGCTTTCCAGCGACCTGATGCAGATTTGCAAGGCGTCGAAATGCGGGGCCCGCATATACCTCGACCGGATTCCTATCGCAAGGCAGACCTATGCCTTGGCGGAGGAACTGAATGCCGACCCGGTCGTGGCGGCGCTCAACGGCGGTGAAGATCACGAATTGCTGTTCACGGTGCCGCTGGCCTTGCAGGAGCAGGTGATGCGCATGGGGTGCGTCGATGTCATCGGCCACATCACGCCCGAGTCGACGGGGGCATACCTGGTGACGCCCGACGGCGCGGATATCCGCCTCAAGGCGCAGGGCTTTCCCGAAAAGGAGTGATTCCGGGGACGGATCCGGGTTTTCCGGGAAGGAGTGAGGCCGTCGGAGGATCAGGGGATCCCCGGGAAGGGTAGTGCCGCGCGGGGATGCCCGGCGGGAAAAACGGAAGCCGTCCGCAGCGATGCGGGCGGCTTTGTCGTACAAGGCGTATTCGGGAACCAGGTGCGGCGTGCGTAACGTGTGCCTTGTGTCTTGAGCCTTGTGCGGGAATGCCGATTGTCTGTATGCCGTGCCGTGCGGGCCGGCGTGGGCGCTGTTCCCGGGGACGAGCGCCGTGTGACGGGAGCGGAGTGTGCCGTGTATGCCGGAGCGTATGTGTGCGCTGTGCCCGGGCTGGCGGGACGGTGGCAGATACCGTTGCTTTGCGCAGGAGAATAAAAAAAGCTGCCACAGGGGCAGCTTCTGGCTTTGCATCCGGCCGGATTAAAGTGCGTTTACGTGCAACTGGAGGGCGCTCTTCAGGTTTGCGGCCTTGTTCTTGTGCACGATATTGTGCTTGGCGAGCTTGTCCAGCATGGTGGTTACCTTGGGGAGCAGGGCTTCGGCGGCACTCTTCTCCGAGGTGTTGCGCAGTGCTTTCACGGCATTACGTGCTGTCTTGTGGTACAGACGGTTGTGGGCACGCTTGGCCGCGGTCTGGCGAATGCGTTTTTTCGATGACTTATGGTTTGCCATAATTCTGTGTTTTTTATTTTTTACTTTTTCAGTTGCTAAATCGGTTCCAGCCGTGGCTGTGTGCGGATAGGCCTGAAGCCCGCTCCTTGAAAAGTATTCACCCGTAGAGGCCTGCCGTTTTTGCTGTCCCGGTTGCCGGTCGGGAGCCCCCTCCCGGTTCCGTGCCGCTCCGCAGCCCTCCTCGTTCGTAGCCCATAGGAGAGTCGAACTCCTCTTTCAAGAATGAAAATCTTGCGTCCTAACCGATAGACGAATGGGCCAATACCACTATCGCATACCCCCGAAAGGGTGACTTTAGCGGTGCAAAGGTAAATAAAAAAGTGAGTTTAACAAAAAATTGGCGGAAAAATATTGGATATTCTATTTTTTTGCGAGCCGGATGGTCAGCGTCGCAGGGTCGAACGAGATGCCCGCGCCGGCGAAAAGCCGTTCGATATGGCCGCTCGCCGCCATGTCGGCCGCCGACATGCAGTGCAGTGCGGGGGTGTCGATGAGCGCTGTGGCGTCGCAGAGCCCGAGCGCCACGTCGAGGTCGTGCGTCGAGAAGAAGATGCATTTGCCCTCTTCGTGTGCCAGGCGGCGCAGTAGCGACGCCAGTTCGTAGCGGTTGGGAAGGTCGAGGAAGGCCGTGGGCTCGTCGAGCAGGATCACGGGGGTGTCCTGCGCCAGAGCGCGTGCGATCAGGATGCGCTGGCATTCGCCGTCGGACATGCGATCCATGGTCTTGCGGGCGAACGACGACATGCCCACCAGCGAGAGCGAGCGTGACACGATGTCGCGGTCGGCCTGCTGCATGTGCCCGATCCAGTTGGTGTAGGGCGCGCGGCCCAGGGCGACGACATCCTCGCAGGCCAGGTTGGCGATGCGTATCTTGTCGGTGGTGACGAAGCTGACGGTGGAGGCGCGTTGCAGCGCGGTGAGCGCGGCGAGGGGCTTGCCGCAGAGCCGGATCTCGCCGGCGGCCGTGCCCAGCCCGGCGATCGCCCGCAGCAGGGTGCTTTTGCCCGTCCCGTTGCGGCCTATGAGCGTCGTGATCGACCCTTGCGGGAGCACGGCGTCGGCGTCGCGCAGCAGGACGCGGCGGCCGTAGGCGAGGGTGAGGCCGTGCAGCGAGATGCCCGGTGCCCCGGGTGCGGGGCCGGCGTGCGGTCGGGGGGTATGGAGGGGGTCGGCTGTCATTTTAGAAGAGGTTGCGGTTGCGGACGACGACGATGATGACCACCGGGATGCCCATCAGGGCCGTGACGGTGTTGATCGGCAGCGCCAGGGTTTTCGAAATGAGGTCGCAGACCAGCAGCAGGGCGGCGCCCGCGAGCATCGACCCCGGCATGAGGATGCGGTGGTCGGCGCTGGCGAAGAGCATGCGTGCCAGGTGCGGGACGGCCAGCCCGATGAAGCCCACGGGGCCGCAGAAGGCGGTGACGGTACCGGCCAGCAGTACGGTGGAGAGGAACAGCAGCGTACGGGTGCGTTGCACGTTGAGCCCCATCGTGCGGGCATAGTTTTCGCCCAGCAGCAGCAGGTTGAGTGGCTTGATGGCGGCGACGCTGAGCACGAGCCCCGCGGCGATGACCGGGAGCATCAGGGCGAGGTTGCCGCCCGTGACGTCGCCCAGCGACCCCATCGTCCAGATGACGAACGATTTGAGCGCCGCCTCGCTCGACAGGTATTGGAGTATCTCGACTACGGAACTGATGCCCGAGCCGAACATCATGCCCAGGATGAGGATGACCATGATGTCCTTGATGCGGCGGCTGACCGCCATCACGACCAGCAGCACGAGTGTCGCGCCGAGCCATGCCGCGCCGGCGATGCCGAGCGACTGCACGAACGAGTGCGCCGAGACGCCCAGCAGGGGAGCCCCCAGCAGGAACAGCGCTACGCCCAGCCCGGCGCCCGAGCTGATGCCCAGCACATAGGGCCCGGCCAGCGGGTTGCGGAAAAGGGTCTGCATCTGCAGGCCGCTGGCGGCGAGCGCCGCGCCGGCCAGAAGTGCCGTGACGGCTTTGAGCAGCCGTATCCGCAGGATGATGTCCCGTATGGCGGGGTCGCAGTCGCCGCCCGTGAGCGCCGCCCAGATATCGGCGGGCGCCACGGCGACCGAGCCAACCAGGAGGTCGGCTGTGAAGAGCACCACGGTCAGCAGCGCAAGCGCCGTGAAGAGGAATGTGGTTCTGCCGGCTGCCATTTAGCGGTACTGGAATTTGAAGGAGGTTTCGTAACGTACGTCGACGGGGACGCCGTTGGCCGTGCCGGGCGTCCACCTGGGGGGTTTCTTCAGGGTGTCGATGGTGAAGACTTCATAGCCCTGCCGCACCATGGCGATGCCGTCGTTGAAAGGATAGGCCTTGGTATACCGGCAGGGGATGGCTTCGGTGCCGTTGCGGTCTGCGAAGCCGTAGAGCGAACCCCGTTTGATGACGGCGCGCCCGTCCGAGAAGTAGCGGAACCACGGTTCCGCGCCCGATGCCGCCGATTGCAGGCAGAGCAGAGCCGCCAGGAGCATTGCGAGCCGTTTCATTATTCGAGCCTTTTATAGTAGTAGAGTTCCGCGGTGTCGGCGGCTTGGGGATTGAAGACGGCGCACAGGTCGTGCAGCACCAGGTCGGGGCGTATGACGCCCGACTCCCAGAAATCGGAGCCTCCGGCAGGGGTCTGGCGGCGGTTGTTGTTGAAGACCTGCCGGTTGCGAACGGCGGGGACGTCCGCGAACTTGGGGTTCTGGGCCGTGAGTTCGGCCAGGGTATTGCACGGGCCGACGTTGATCCACGTGTCGGCGGCCGAGGCCAGCAGGTAGGCCTCTTCGAGGTCTACGGCGACCGAGGTGTCCGAGTTGTTTTTCGTGTAGACGTATTCGCCGCCGGCGTCTTCGATCAGGCGCACCATGAAACTCCGCGACGAGGGCATGAACCAGGTGTCGCGGTAGGGCGTGTTGAGCATCACTTTGGGGCGGGAACCGCCGGCTGCCCCCGCGATTCGGGCCTTGAGCGCGTTGTAGCGTGCGGCGATTCCGCGGAAAGTCTCGGCGCCCTTGTCGCGGACGTTGCACAGCTCGGCAGCCACCATCAGCCATTCGGCCTTGCCCAGAGGCGACTCTTCCATATAGTCCCCGATATATATATAAGGAATGCCCAGTTCGCGGAGTTTGCCCGTGACGACGGTGTTTTCGCCCGTCACGCCGTAGAGCAGGACGAGGTCGGGCCGCATGGAGGCCAGCAGTTCGAAGTTGAGGTTGGTGTCGTATCCCACGTCGCGCACTTCGCCGCAGTAGCGGTGTTCGTTGACGTAGGTGTTGCTGATGTAGTCGATGCCCGAAACACCGGAGATGCGCCGCACCTCGCCCAGGGCGTCGAACATGGCCACATGGCTCGAAGACATGCAGACGACGTGCCGCACGGGGGCTTTCACGACCTGGGCGTCGAGGCCCGCCGGGGCTTTGGCCCCCTCGCGCAGGATGAGCAGGTGCTGCTCGACGTTGCCGGCCCCCTGCCACGGGTTGCGGACGGTGACCAGGGTCGCGGCGTCCTTGTCCGAGCCGCGGATGTCGAATCCCGAAGCATATTCGGGTGTGTAGACCTCGATTGTGAAATCTGCGGCAGAGCGCGTTGCGGAGCCTCCGCAGCCGCTGGCCAGGAACCCGGAGAATACCGCTATGAGAAGTGCGAATCGTTTCATTGAGGACAAAATTAGAAAAAAATCCCGCAGAAATGTGACGATTTGTGAAAAATACACTATATTTGCACTCCGAAACGCTACGGGGTGTAGCTCAGCCCGGTTAGAGTACGCGTCTGGGGGGCGCGTGGTCGCAAGTTCGAATCTTGTCACCCCGACTGATGAAAAATCCTTGATATTCAATCGAATATCAAGGATTTTTCTTTTGCGGTATATAGTCTGAAAAGTGGCGGTGGTACACAAGTGGTACATAAATAGTCGCTATCCGATAACTAACGTCTAAACTGAAATGTACTGTCCAAATGTTTCTTTTAATTTAGGATGATCCCATATTATCCACCATTTAAATACTGTATATGGTGTTGATTTGCGAAGTGATCGCTCTATTTTATATTCGATATCTTGTTTTTCTTCTTGTGTATTTTCGTCGTTGTAATAATTGATTAGCAATTCTTGAAAATATTTGATTTCTCGCAAAATGGCTTTTCGTATATTATTGGCTTCTAATTTTTTAGTTGTAGTTGTCCCAGTGTATATTTCGTTTAATAAGGCGACTGTGTTTAAAATGCATTGACTGGGGTTGGTAACATTAGGTCGAATTTCTACATCGCATTCGGGGAACGCATCCATTTTATAATGAATCTGTGATTCAACCTTATGAGTCATATCAGTGCAATTTAGAATATCATCATATTGAGGTTTATCAAGTTTGGTGTTATTACAATGACTACAGCAATAGAATAGATTGTTCCAATCAAATTTTTTTTCAATATCTCCCCTGTGAGGAACAAAATGCTCGACATTTATAGCCTTTGGTTCCTTAGATTCACAAATATAGCATTTGTTCTTAAAATCAGTTTGAATCTGTAATAATACATCCTCGCAATTATAACGTCCTGAAGCCTTTGTTTTCTCTGTAGCTAATGAAACTGGGGCGGGTTGACTTTTGGGTAAATGTATCATTTCTTTAGAATTTCATCGAGTTGGAGGTTTTGATAGGCAACTAATAATTCTTCAGAAAAAAGTTTGGATGCTTGTGATATCTCATTTTTTAGTCGTAGATAATTTTCTTTTTCTTCTTCTGATAATTGTTTCTTATTGGATAGGTCTTTAAGCTCTGTGAATTGCATCTTTAATCGTTCTGAATATTGGTCAACATCGAAATAACTTTCGACAAGAGCTTCATATGAATATTGAGATAAGTCTTCTGTCACCAAACCTTTTTCTAAATCGTAAATAATAGAATTCGAAATAGAACTCAATACAAAAGGCGAATGTGTCGTTACAATAAATTGAATTTTTGGGAATACTTTAGCCAAGAATGGTAGTATCTTTTTCTGTAATTCAATATGTAAATGAGTTTCGATCTCATCAATAAGGACGATCCCTTCAACATCATATATTTTAATAGGATCAATGCCCATTCTTAACATAAGTTCAGACAATATATCTAATATTGCAGAATAACCATCAGAAAGTTGTGTGAAATTATATGGCTCCTTATTCTTTTCTTTGATGTTGAATATGTAATTTTTCCGGTCAAATTCAAGTTCGACATTATTACTGAGTAGATATTCAAGATTGCGGTGAAAGTTGTTGAACCATATGTCAATTTCCTTAACAAGTGCGGAATCATTATCATCTTTTGCAAAAGATCTGTCTGCTTTTAGATTCACAAGCAATTGAATAAAATCAGGAGCTATTTTAGAATTGATATCATATGCAGGACGAGTGCTGATCTTTTTGATTCCTTCGGGCACTTTGAATGAACTAATTCTACTTGCAGCAAAGAAACAGGTTACAAACTTACCTGTTTTAATTTTATCTTGTAAGGAAAAATTATCACTGAAATGAAGAGTTATAGATTTGAGATTTTTGGTTAAAGATTCTAACGGCTTTAATTGACGTTGGTAATTAGCACGCTTAGCTTCATCTGTTGTCTTTTGTAATAGACTATGAATTTCTATTAATCGTTTTTTCCAATTTGTAATATCAGAAGGAGAATGTTGGGCACATTCGGCTAAATAATTTTTTGTTTCCGTTAGTAAAGTTGTCTTGCCACATCCATTCTTTCCTGTTAAAATTAGATGTTTTCTTTCCGTATCCCCTAATTTTAAGCTAATAGGAGATAAATTTCTAACAGATTCAATGTCGATTTGTGTAATGAATGTTTCTGCCATAATTTTATTATTTTTCCCAAAATTAAGAAAAGAAATTCCAACACCAAAATCAATGAAAAAGATTTTGGTGTTGTTAGATTAACAAATATTGAATGGGAATATTATTCAGCAGATAAACCAGTTAATAATAAGATTGACAGACTGCGTGCTGTTAATCTAGCATCCGTGCCGCAGCCCCAGATGATATTAACCTGCGGTGCAAATTCGTGGATAACGGTTAAGAGACTGCATAGGTCGTCGAAACTAATCTCCGATGCGGGATGATAGCTTACTTTTGCAACCACGTCGAGGTCGGCTTCGATGTGCAGGGCTTCCAATTCGGTGCGGAGTTGCTCCGCCAAGACGGGCATTGCGCCTTCGACTGTAATTAGGGCGCAAGATGCCGCGCTATTCAAAATGCGGTCGAAATCGTTTTGGACGATTTGTACCATGTCGTCTTCCGATGCACTGAATCGGGCATCGAGGTAGCGTCTGATTTCTTCTTTGTTTTTCATGTGATTTTGGTTTTGGGTGATACATTCCGGCTATGAATACGCAGGCCGATTCAGCCGCTATGTGCTGGAGACCATCATTGCTGCTTGCTTATTTAAGCCCTATACATTGGTTCGAAACAGGCGGATAATGAATTTTATCGAGTTCCCGACTACATGGGCTGTAATCGCGTCACAGTATCTTCTGTCTGGATTTAACAAAGCGACCTGCCGGGTTGCGGCAGGTCGGGACAACTAAGAACGGTCGGGATAAAGATTCGGAAAGGATGTGGATAACAACTTACAACTATGTACTTTATCTGCGACCGGAATTATATACGAAGGGAAAATATGATGAAATATGCAAGATTATTTAATATTATAATGTTCTTTGTATTTGGCTTGCAATACCTTAAATACTTCTTTGTAGTCGGTGTCTTCTGAAACCAGTTTTATTCCGTCTTTGTCTCGGAAACTTGCTGTTACCATCATATCAGGAGCTTTCAGCGTGAAACTCCATGGATAACAGAAATCTTCGGCATTGTCTCCGAAGTCAAATATAATATTAAACGGACTTGTGTTGTCCAATCCAATACATTCTAATACGACGGTGCTATTTGCTGAATATTCCTTTGCGGTCTTCGTATTTCGGACAGTGAAAAGCATACCTGTTCCAGCAATGTTGGCTATTCCCATAATAGGATAACCTGCTTTTTGGGTGAAGAAGAACTGCATATCGAATCCCCTCCGGGAGTTTTGATCTGTAATTGCTTTCGTACTCTCTTTGAACGAGTAGAATGCATTGTCGATTGCCAGAGCATACCCCTGCACATTCGTAGTTTTTGCCTTTTCTTGCGCTTCTACAAATAGGCACATTGCCAACCCCATAAGGAGTAAAATAATTTTTTTCATGATTGTTTGTTTAAGGTTCGTTAATTTCTTTACGATAAAAACAATGCTCCTAAAGATATGATTCCGAGAATGGGTAGTAATAATGTGAGAATTAAGCCTACGATAAATAGAAAAATGGCCTCTCCAGCGCTGAATACCCGGCAAAGAGCTAAAATAATGAGCGCAATGAAATAGCCGATGAAATTGAAGAAGATAGAAGCCACTATTAGCACGATTAGTCCCAATAAAGACCATAAGCAACCGCCTCGATCTTCTTTCTTCTCCTGTTGAACATTGATGATGGTTTCGTTGTGTGTCGATTCGGTTGGGCATATCGGATGCCCGCATTTAAGACACGCCGGGGCATAGCGAGAGACCTCCGTGCCGCAAGCCGGGCAATGAATCAAAAGAGGTTCTGGTTCCGGTTCTTCGGCAAGGGTTTCTTCCGAGGCTTCTTTCGTCAAAGTCATTTTGGGATATTTCTGTCTTAAGTACATAAATCCGATGATGAATAACAGAATGACGATGATTGACCCCATAACGCCGTATTCACCGAAATATTCCTGTATAAAGGTTGGTGCTGATTCCTCCATAGTCTAATTTCTTTGTTGTGTTGGTTTTAGTTTATAGAATGTAGGTTCAACATCCGTTATATAACTCTCTCGAAATTTTAGCCCGAGTAAAAAAAGATTGGTTAAGGATACGCTTTTAGCAATAGTTTCTGCCCCGCCAGAACGGATGCCTTCATCGACCCCAGCAAGGTAATAGATAAATCCTATTGGACAAGCCGTATCGAAATCAGAGCGATCGAAATAGATATTTGAGAATACGTCTCCTTTAGTTGATAACATCTTCCATGTGGCGTATGGGTCAACCTCGGCGATTCCATCAGAGAAAACGCCATCGAGATAATCATCCCATTCCACGCCGCACGCCTCTGTCAAGTTCTTGAAACTTTCATATGTTCTTTCGGCCATGCTCAATCCCTTTACCAATCCGCTTTCATAAATGCCTCTGAAAATTATCCATATCTCTGTACGGTCAATTGTTGTTGTATCTTGCTTTTGGATATTTATTAGGTCTTCGATATTCGTATTGTTACAAGGTTGAGCAACGGACTTGGGTTGGTTTAAGTTGCATCCGATGCAAAATAATACAGCAGATAAAGAGGTGATAAAACGAGATAATTTCATAGCGGATATAATCTTTTAATATAAAGAGGTTAATTTTCCGTCGGTGAAAACCAAAACCGAATATTTGGGCGTTGATGCACCTACGCTGTCGGCAAATCCCATCAGTAAGGCTAAAGCCATTGCTTGTTCGCCGGAAAGTTGTGTCATCGCTGCGGCGATTTGCATGTCTTGTTTGTCTTTATTGAAAGTCCATGTTTCAACCCTATGCCCGGATCGGATGCTTTTTCCTATATCGTATGATTTTATGTCAATTACCTCCTGACACATTTGTTGGGTCATACCGAGTTCGAGTTTTCCTTGATAAAGAAGTGAGCCGTATCGTTGACCATATTTTCGGACGAATGCTTGCTTTTTTTGTTCTTCAGCCTGATGTTTCTGAGAATCGGCGCGAGCTTTTATTCGTTGTTGCGCCACGAACGCCTTAGTAATTGAGTCTAGTGCTCGTTCTTTGGCATGCTGCTGAATCTGGTATTCACGAGGGGATAATCCGTCTTTCCATTTCCCTGTTTCGGTATACCCTGTGGCGGCAAAAAACATTGTGCCTTCGTCCGGTGCACCATTATTGAGTTTTCCGACAAACTTATCTCCGGCCGCATTGGTGATTTCCATGTTGACTGTTCCTGTAAATGGGACGATACGACCCTCAAAAACGCATCCGGCTGGAATTTCCCATTTGTGATTTACTCTTGTTATTTCCGTGATGCTTCCGTAGTAATATTTGCCGCTTGACGGGGCATCGGATATGAAGCTTCCTTCGAACGAGTCGCCATTGGCATATTCGATTTTACCGTACCCGAAATGCCCGTCGGACAGCCTTCCGGTAAAGCGGTCGCCATCTTCTGTTGTTAATGTGCAATCAAAAGTACCTGTATAAGGCTTTTTATCTTTGATTGTTCCAGTAAAACTACAATTAGCCGGGTAGGTCCATGTTTTATAGCTAAATCTGATAACGCCCTCAAGTGTAAACGTCATTGTTCCGTGATTAGAAGAAAAAATCATTTTTCCATCCCGAATAGAACTCGTAGTAATTTCGCCCTCGAAAACATCTCCGTTGGCAAATTTATAGGTTCCGCGTTTACATTGATCATTATTCCATTCTCCGTCGAGCTGATCTCCGTTGGCAAAATACATAATGCCCTTGCCATGTTTGATTTTTTTCTTGCCAATGAAAACTTTATTGATTAGGGCGTATTCTGAATATTTCTTGGGACTGCCTTTCCGGATTTCTCCAACATATTTTACCCCATTCTCATATTTAATGGTGGCGTGTTTGGGTTTGGATGATTGGGCGAAGCTGTTAGGGACGGAGAACAGTGAGCCGATTAGGATTGCGAGTAAAAGCAGACGTTTCATGATAAGTTATTCGATGTAATTTTATAGTCTAATCCAGTTTCCTCCAAAGCGAAGTCGGAGTTTCTTCTCCGTTCATGTTTGTAGACGTAACTTCTCCGATCTTCTCAATTTGCAAAGCTCGGCTGTTATGTCCGAGATAATTGCCTATAAACCTTGCGATAATGATATTCCTAGCCCGGATGTCGCCTTCGTCCGCATGTGCGATCAACATACGTTCGTAATAGTCTTTGAAATCTTGCGGAAAAAGATTGGTGACCCGGTGCGAGTCAAAGGTAGGTTCGGCGATGTCCTCGTAAATGTACTTGTACAACGCATCGTTACCTAATTCTTTGAGAATCGAGTAGGCTGTAATTTTCTCCATGACGGTAAGTGTTTGCGCCACCCAGCCCCGATTTGGCATGATTACAAAAAGAAAGTGTGGAGCTGCCCGGTTTATTCGAATAGAGGTTCTGGAATACCTTTGCTGAAATAAACTGACACAAGACCCCACACCTGTATAGTATGGGGATTATGATCTCGCATACCAATACAAGTGATGAGTGCCGTCGTTTACCCTCAGCAAATTGAATTTTCCAGATTCCTATTCGAGGTTAAATCGAAACACTTTCACCAATATACGCCGCTTGCGCGACAAGACAAAGGTAAAAAATATTTCGCAATTGACGACACCCATCGGGGCCTTGTTGTGCAAATTTCGCCAAACATGCTTTCGGGTATTATCTACGCAGGGATGCAGATATAATAAAAAGAAGCCGGAACCCCTCGATAAGGTTCCGGCTCCATTTATCAAATGGTTGGTCTACTTGAATGTTACACCATATTTTTGGCAAATATAAAAAAAGGTTGCTATTTGAATTTTTTTATAATTGTGTCTCAGGCATTGCCGATACTGCTTTGCGCATTTGTCCGGGTTGTAGTTCGGATGTAAACTGCTAATGGCTTGGAATAACGGCAATCCCTTAACGCCATATTCAGAGGCGAGTGCGCATCCGATGTCGAACCATTCGTTATAGTTTCGAGTGATGTCTATTTTTTTACGTTTCAGTTTATGGATGAGAATTATTACTCGTTCATAAGTTTTATGCCGCTCGGCTACCGTTTTTGAGGAAACGGGACGCTCTGAATATATTTGTTGTAGTGAAATTTCGTATTCTCTATTTACTGTTTTTGAATATGCTTTTGCTTGTGTATTAAGATAGGCCTGTCTATCGTAGCTGACAATTCGTAGACGAGTTACATCCATACAACTTCGGTCTGCTTTTAATCCTGTTAGGTTTTCGATTTCGATCATGAGAGAGTTAAGATGTTCCCAATGTTTGGTGGGATCTGCAATACGAAATATCAGGTAAATGCCATGACCGCTTAATGATAATCCGCCATAGAATAAACTGTCGAAATGGTCTGCAATAATTTTGATTTGTTTATGCCACTCTGTTCCACTTCGAGGGTTGTTGGGGTCAGCGTCAATATCAATGCAGACCATGCAACTATGGCGGAATAAATTTTCCTTGCACCGTTTCCCTTTAAATAATCCGCTGGGAGTGATCGCAGGTAAATTGCGTTTCATGGCTTGCCGTTTTTGGGGGTCTTTACATTTTCTGTATGCAATGACTCTATCTTTAAACCGCGTCATTACCAGCCAATAAATTAATTTCCCATATGCGGCAGGCTGAGGTGTGTAGCAGTTTTTGAAGGCCGAAACATAGACCTTTTGAGTGAAGGGGACGATTTCAACACAATCGTTGTCTATTTTCTGATTATAATTTATTTTTTCATTTTTCATGTGTTTGATTTTTATTTTAGGGGGTTTCTATTTTTTTGTAAATTGGCCTATATTTGTATTATAGGCCAATTTTTTCGATGTGGTTTTGAGTCAGTTCTATTCTGTTTTTGTCTCTTTTTTGCGCGGTCTTCCACCCTTTTTGCCATATGGTGCGCCTAATTTCCCGAATGATTTGCCAGCCATGCCTGCAATCTGTCTTTTCTTTTGTGCTTTAATGAACGGTCGAATTGTTCGCAGGATTCCTAATACAGGTTTAGGGAGGTCCTCATTTTTTATATTGGTGAACGCATATTCAACAATTGCCTTAAAGGCTAAAAATTGATTTTCTTTTGATAAAGTCTGTATTGAATTATAATATGAATAATAGAATCGAAAATAACTTTTGTCAAGGTCATCATCAGCATCAATATCGGGTTCCGCTGTTTTTGTTGAAGCTTTGAAGACTTCTTCGAACGTCGGAACTGGAGCATATATTCCGGCCCTTAATATTTGCCTCGGGGGTTGTGGTTTCTTAATTTCGTTGTTCATGATCTGTGAGTGGTTATATTCTCGATTCGGTAATTACACTCTTGTTCAATAGAGGGGCAGGTATTCTGTTTCATCCATTCTTCGATTTCCTGCCGGATGAATACAAGGCGTCGTCCACCATGGGCGGGCTTATGAAATGGGATGAGCCGTTGATGCGTGAACTTATAGATCGAGGCCTTGGCATAGCCCGAGAGCTTAGCTACCTCATCGATACACATTACATCGGAGCGAATCGGCGCAGGTTGGGATTTGAGATTAAGAGAGAAATAAAGCTCTTTGAACTGTTTTACAGTAAGAGCTGCGATGGGGAAATCATCCCCGAATTTTGAGTAAGAATTATTATGCATAAGCTTAAAAAATTAAGTTATGCACTCCTAATACGAATGGATATTTTGAGGGTAATTTTATTTTATTATAAATATTTATTATAGTCTCTAATTATCAGCATTTTGCGCTTTCCCATTTTGAGTGGCTTATATCGCTTTTTATAGATTGAATAAAAAAATATGACTGAAAAATATCAGTCATATTATATTGATTATTAGTGATTTTTTAGATGTGATGTAGAAAAAGATACTATTGGCTGAAGTTTTTTTACTTTTTTTATGCGGTTCTCGTGTTGTTTATATAATTTATCCTGTTATGTGAATTTTATATCCTGCTATATAAATCTGTGCCGGCGGAATATTTTTTCTAATTCTCTGAAAATATATTTGTCTTTTGGGCTATGGTTGGCAGCAGTTTTAACTTTGTTTGCCATATGCCAGACCGTGTTATAGGAGTTGATCTTCAATTCGGCCATGAGCCATTTAACAGATACTTTTCGGGGGTAAAACGATATTGCATAAATGACATAGCACCATTTAATTAAATCGATGCGTGTCTTGAAAAATATTGTCTCTTGTAGGGTAGACCATTGTATACTGCAATGATGACAAAAAATATTTTTTGAAGCGTATTTGCTTCTGCTGTGGGTATTGAATCTTTTGCATTTAGGGCAATATGCTCTCTTCCAAATTGTATCGTAAATTAGGTCAAGGATGTCGTTTTCAGAACCTACTCTTTCTGAGAAATCATCGTAATCTACTATGTCGTCGTACATTAGAATCCAAAATAATTTTGCAACTTGATTATGCCGTCCTCGTGCTTTTGTGGATTTTTTCCTTTCAGTTTTCGGATGTTCAGTAGCTTCCATTGAATCGACGGATAATGCTGGAAATCCCGGTATTCCGATGCGTCCCAATCCGGCGTTCCGTCCTCGAATCCGAGTAGAAACGCCTTGTCGGTCGGAGTCAGATGGTGGTTGATATACTCGACCAGTCGGCGGCGGGTCGCTTCGTACTGCTCGTAGGTGAACGGTGTCGAGGACATTCCTTCGAACTGGTTGGTCAAGGCGTCGCGCTGGTCGTTGAAATTGGGGTTAAGCGATTCCAAGATCGGGCGGTCGCTTCCCAGCAGGCAGAAGATGAAACCGCGCCTGATCTGGTCAAAGTCTTTAATATAATCGAGCATCAGGCTTACATCGAACAGGTCGCGCGGGTGCTGGCGGTCGAGTGCCGCCGTGATCTTGCCGCCGTAGAGTTGTGACAGCGGCACGATGCGGGCTTTGCAGAATACGCCGAAATCTTCTTGGGCGAGATCGCATAAGGGTAATTCGACGGGCGGCGAGATGATGCCGCGCTTCACGTCGTTTACCTCCACTTTGACGAAATGCCCGTTATGGGTGCAGATCAGTTTGTTGGGAACTTCGCGTACCGCAATGCCCGGTATTGCGGCCTCGATTTTGGCTTTAACCGCTTTCAGCCGTTCTTTGATATGGGCGAGGCTTGCTTCCCGCGGTTCGACGGGAATATAGGTCAGGTCGATGTCTACCGAATAGCGCGGCAGATTTTGCACGAACAGATTGATTGCCGTGCCGCCGTGAACGGCCAAACATTCTTCCGTCGAAATAATCGGGATGATGCGGAGCAACAGCCGTACACGCTCTTTGTACTCTTGGTTAATCATTTTTCAGTTCTGCCGGGATTGTGATTTGGTACTTCTTATCGTAAACGCCCCCTTTGGCGATTACCCGTTTGCCACTGCCGAGGTCTATTTTGTCGAGGTCGAGGGCCTCGAACCACGCATGACGGGCCTTTTCGGCCATAAAGAGGAACAGCCGCTTCACTTTGACGGAACGGCACTCCTCTAACAGTCGTTGCACCTTCTTCGGCGGGAGTATCGACAGCATTTCCATCACATAATAGAGGTCGGTAATGTCGTAATACTGTGGTGCGAGGTGCAGACACTCCATAAATGCCCGCTCCGGGGTAGAGATCGGTAACTCGAAAACCCCTTGTTGGGTAGTAGTGATTCCGGTGTCGGAGTTGAATATTTCGGTGGTAAATAGCCGGAGCGTAACGCCCCAGTCGTATTTTCTGAACCAAAGCGGTAAATACTCTTTTTGCGGAGCAGACAGCGAAACGGTCGGCCTGCCCATCGGGAGGTAGTGCGAATAGCCATGTATCTCCAATGCCGACATGGCTCCGATTGTTAGGTGTTTGCCGGTCTGCGTATTGAGGCTGTATATGGCTCCGTATAATGTCGGCGTATCGCCCGTGCGGATCATTACTCCCGTGCCTATGGGGGTCAGCCAAGCGGATTTTATGTAACGGTGCTGTAAGTCGTTGGAGATGTTTTTGAGTTTCATCCATGACGACAAATAGACTGCTCCGGGTGGGAGGGACTGTAATAGCTGGTTTATTTTTGTTTGCGGTGTCGTACTCATAGTACAAATATACAAAAAATATTAAACTGTTGTTGGCCTATTACAAAACTTTCGCTGCCTCATTGATTACCTTGTTGTCGAAACTGTCGAGATAGGTATTGGTCGTTTCGAGGTCGGCATGGCCGAGCATCTGTGAAATGATTTCACGCGGGATTTTATTGTATTGCAAGGTCATTGCCATTGTATGACGGCTCACATAGCTTGTCAAATGATAGTCGATGCTGAGTTCTTCGGCCAACGATTTCAAGTATTTTTGATATTTGGCGTAACGGCTTCGGATGTGGTTGTATAGCTTCTCGCCCGTATAGCCGGAACGGGTAATGATCGGTAACAAATAGTTATCGACGGTTGGCGAGGCAGATTTCAACCGTTCGATCAATCCTTGAATTTCCGGCGTGATATGGATTCGGATGGCGGTTACGTTCTTTTGGTGCTTAATCTTATTGCGTTTGTAGACGATATAATTCCCGTCGGCCAGTCGTTGAACATGATTGGTCGTAAGGTAGGCCATATCGACGAACGACATTCCGTAACAATAATAGGAGAACAGAAAGAGTTGTCGTGCGTATTCGTTCTGCGGATTCTGTGCAGGCGTATCTTTGAGTTTTTGCAAGTCTTGAGGCGGGAGGTAGCGTTTTTCCGTCGCTTCTTCCAACTTGGCGATCTCGAAGCCGCCTTTCCCGAACGGATAGGCTGCTTCCGAACCGATGCCTTCTCGGTTCGCTTGATTCAAGATTGCCCGCAATGCTTTGAAATAATATTTGCGGGTATTGCCCTTGCAACCCCGTTTTTGGAGGAACGTATCGAAATTGCGTACATAACGTAGGTCGATGTCGGAAAATAGCCGTTGATTCAACTTGCTGTCATAGTATTTAAGCAATCGAAGCGTCTCGAAATAACATTTAGCATTGCCCGTATGTCCGGTATCCCGGAGCGTTTGGACATGATTTTCAAGATATGCGCAGAATTTGCCCTGCTTGGAAGGATTCAAAAATGCGTCCTCAAATTGATTCAGCGTCCAGTCAATGCCGTCTATCTCGAATTTCTCAATAATCTCGCGGGCGCGGGCCTTGACTTTATCCAGAAAGGCATTGTCCTGAATCCGTTTCTTATTGGCCTCCCGCTGCTTTTCGCCTTTCAGATTCCGTTCGATGATAAGTCGTTCGGCCGAACTGTCCCAATAGGCCGGATCGACGTATAATTTCAGACTGATGCGCTTGCGACAGCTATTTTTAGTGACGCATAATTGGAGAATGTGATACCCCATTGAGTTGGGTTTGTATTTCCGTAAAACGATGCGAACAGAGTAGGCCATTTTCCGATGCAAAATAATTGGTGGTACAAAAGTGGTACAAGAAAAATCGCAATAGATGACAATAAGTCAAAATCGCAATTCTCTGTACATGATGTAAATATACTAAAATAAAGTTAATTACTTTTATCGAAAAAAATAAATTTCACCTCTGGGGGGCGCGTGGTCGCAAGTTCGAATCTTGTCACCCCGACTTTTCGAAAAGCCTTGATAATCTGATGATTGTCGAGGCTTTCTTGTTTTTGTATCTGTTCGTACGGGTAGGGCTGTGCGGGCGGGGGAATACGATTCTGCGGGGAAAATACGTTCTTATATACAAGGGCGGAAGATGCGGGCGGTGCGGGAACCCCGGCTGACCGCAGACGGGAAATGTCAATTTTTTTACTATCTTTGTGACGGATTCCGTATGGCGGCCGTCGTTTTTTTGCTGTGAGGCCGCCGATTCTTGCCGGCTCGCCTGTGGGCGGCAGTTTTTGATATTTGCCCGGAGGAATGCCCTTTTCCCGGGAATATCGTCCGAATGCGGAGGAATTTGCAGGGGAGCCTGCGGTTCCGGGTGTATCTGTGATTTTATTGCGCCGTGCCCTTTTTATCGTACGCTGACGACCGTACCGGGGACATTGCCGCCCGCATCCGAAAATTATAACGAAAAAATAAACGATAGTGCTTATGAAACAAAGGAAAATGCTTTCATTCACGCTTTACCAGCTCGGGCTGTTTTTCCGCCAGGAGCTGCCGGGACTTGTTGCCCAGGCCGATGCGAGCCGCGATGCCGGGGAGTTCCGGGCCCGGCTCGAAGAGTTCGTCGCCCGGCATGCGGCGGCGCAGGGCGAGGCGGCGGAACAGATTCGCCTGCTGATCGGCTACGACGGGCGGGAGGTGAGCGAACTTTCGACCGGTGAGCAGATGCCCGTGCGGACGCTGGAATTGCTGTGGCAGTTCCTCACGGGGCGGTTGGAGAATCCGGAGATGCGTAGCGACCTGTTCATCGACCTGTTTTTCCAGTTCAAGCGCCTTGAGGGGCTGGAGTTGCAGCCGCTCACGCCGCAGCGCGTCCGTATCCGCAGCGATCGCTGGCCGACAGGGCTCGATCCCGAGGTGGTGGAGGTGCGCGCCCGGAACAGGGAGCGTATGCTCCACCTCTTGGTGCAGAAGATCGAGAACCGCAAGTCGACCCCATCGCGTTTCCGTTTCGAGGAGGGGATGTCCTACGAGGATAAATACCGTCAGGTAAGCGTCTGGTGGGATGACTTCCGGTTCCACCTGGCGATGGCCGTGAAGAGCCCTTCGGAGTTGAACCGGTTTCTGGGTAACTCGCTCTCGGCGGAGACCATGTACCTGCTGTCGAAGGCCCGCAAAAAGGGGATGCCGTTCTTCGCCACGCCCTATTACCTCTCGCTGCTGGACATCACCGGCAAAGCGTACGACGACGAGACGATACGCAGTTATATCCTCTATTCGCCGCAGCTGGTCGAGACCTACGGGAATATCCGCGCCTGGGAGAAGGAGGACGTCGTCGAGGCCGGAAAACCCAATGCGGCCGGGTGGCTGCTGCCCGACGGGCACAATATCCACCGCCGTTATCCCGAAGTGGCGATCCTGATCCCCGATACGATGGGGCGTGCCTGCGGCGGGTTGTGCGCCTCGTGCCAGCGGATGTACGACTTCCAGAGCGAACGGCTCAATTTCGAGTTCGAGAGCCTGCGCCCCAAGGAGAGCTGGGATCACAAACTGCGCCGCCTGATGGCTTATTTCGAGGAGGACACGCAACTGCGCGACATCCTCATCACGGGCGGCGACGCCCTGATGAGCCAGAATAAGACGCTGCGCAATATCCTCGAGGCGGTCTACCGCATGGCCTGCCGCAAGCGCAAGGCCAACCAGGCGCGTCCCGACGGTGAAAAATATGCCGAGTTGCAACGCGTGCGGCTGGGGTCGCGCCTGCCGGCTTACCTGCCGATGCGCATCGACGACCAGCTGGTCGAGGTGCTGAAGGAGTTCCGGGAGAAGGCCTCTGCCGTCGGCGTGAAGCAGTTCGTCATCCAGACGCATTTCCAGTCGCCGCTGGAGGTGACGCCCGAGGCGCGGGAGGCTATCCGGAAGATACTCTCCGCCGGGTGGCTCATCACCAACCAGCTGGTATATACCGTCGCGGCATCGCGCCGCGGGCATACCACCCGCCTGAGGCAGGTGCTCAACTCGCTGGGCGTGGTCTGTTACTATACCTTCTCGGTGAAGGGCTTCGGCGAAAACTACGCCGTCTTCACGCCCAACAGCCGTTCGATGCAGGAGCAGCAGGAAGAGAAGCTCTTCGGGCGGATGACCGAGGAGCAGACCGCGGAACTGGATGCGGCGCTGACCGGCGAGGGCGACACGGCCGGGCGCATCCGCCGCTTCATGAAGAAACACCGGCTGCCGTTCCTGGCCACCGACCGCAGTGTGCTCAACCTGCCGGCCATCGGCAAGAGCATGACCTTCCGGCTGGTGGGCATCACGGCCGAGGGGAAGCGTATCCTGCGCTTCGACCACGACCGTACGCGCCGCCACAGCCCGATCATCGACCGTATGGGCGAGATCTACATCGTGGAGAACAAGTCGGTGGCCGCCTATCTGCGCCAGTTGGAGAAGATGGGCGAGGACGCGGAGGATTACGCCAGCATCTGGGGTTACACGCACGGTCAGACCGAGCCGCGTTTCGGGCTGTACGTCTACCCTGACTTCCCGTTCGGGGTGACCGACCGGGTGAGCAATCTGGAGCTGGAGTAGTTGCCGATGGAAAAAGCGGGGCCCGGCCGGATACGCTCCGCCGGGCCCCGATATATTTGGATATATCAGAAATTCTTATTATCTTTGTGTAAAGTATAACAGGGCCGGCCGAAGAAGGATCACTGACAAGGATCGGGCCGGAAGAACAGCACCCGAATTATGAAACCGTCCGAACGATTGCAGTCGCTCGATGCCCTGAGGGGGTTCGACATGCTCTTTATCATGGGGTTCGCCTCGCTCGTCGTCGCCGTGTGCGGCTTGTGGCCCAACGCTGTGACCGACAGCATTGCCAGCCAGATGGGGCATGCCAGCTGGGACGGCTTCACCCACCACGATACGATCTTTCCGCTGTTCCTCTTCATTGCCGGGGTGAGCTTCCCCTTTTCGCTTTCCAAGCAGCGTTCGCTGGGGTTGTCGACCGGGACGATCTATGCAAAGATCGTCCGCCGCGCGCTGACGCTGGTGTTGCTGGGGGTGGTTTACAACGGGTTGTTCAGGCTCGATTTCGAAAACCTGCGTATTGCCAGCGTACTGGGGCGTATCGGCCTTGCATGGGGCATAGCCGCGGTGCTGTACCTCAATTTCGGGGTGAAGGCGCGCATTGCGATCGCTGCAGCCATACTGGTCGGTTACGGCCTGTTGTCGGCGCTGGTGGCGGCACCCGACGTCGCGGGCGCAGGGCCATTGACCCGGGAGGGGTGCCTGGCAGGGTATGTCGACCGGCTGCTGTTGCCGGGTAAGCTGTACGGCAAGACGTTCGACCCCGAGGGGCTGCTGAGTACGGTGCCCGCCGTGGTGACGGCCATGCTGGGCATGTTTACGGGGGAATTCGTGCGGCGGCAGGACTTGTCGGGCGGCCGCAAGGCGTCGTGGATGATTGCGGCGGCCGTGGCGCTGCTGGTCGCAGGGCTGGCTTTCAACGGGGTGGTGCCTGTGAACAAATCGCTGTGGTCGAGTACGTTCGTATGTGTCGTGGCTGCCTATTCGCTGGCGATGTTCGCCCTGTTCTACTACCTGATCGACGTCAGGGGATGGCGCCGCTGGACGCTCTTCTTCCGCGTCGTGGGACTCAATTCGATCACGATCTATCTGGCCCAGCGTATCGTGGGCTTCGGGCGCATATCCGATTTCTTCCTCGGGGGCGTGGCGTCGAAATGCCCGGAGGCACTTGCCGCCGTGGTCGACAGTGCCGGCTATGTGGCCGTCTGCTGGCTGTTTCTCTATTTCCTTTACAGAAAGAACGTCTTTCTGAAGGTGTAGCCTGCGGATTCCGTCAGGTGCTGCGCGCAGGCGCGGCTGGCGCGGAGTTTGCTTCACGCCCGACGGGGCGTATAATAAAAAATCATTGCTATGAATAAGACGATTCACCGCGCACAGACGCGCGGACACGCCGACCACGGTTGGCTCGATACCTACCATACGTTCAGTTTTGCCGGATATTACGATCCCCGGCGAATCCATTTTGGCGCCCTGCGGGTGCTCAACGACGATACGGTCGCCCCGGGCGAAGGATTCGGGACGCATCCCCACGATAACATGGAGATCGTGTCGATTGCGCTCGAAGGTGCGCTCCGGCACGGCGACAGCATGGGGAACATGCAGGAGCTGCGCCCGGGCGAGATCCAAGTCATGTCGGCCGGGACGGGCATTACGCACAGCGAAATGAACGCCAGCGACACGGAGCCCGTGAAATTCCTGCAGATATGGGTGTTGACCGATGCGGAGAACCATACGCCGCGTTACAACCAGATCCGGCTGGCGCCGGCAAAGCGTAACGAATTGAGGACGATCGTGGCTCCCGAAGGCCGCGGTGGCGAAAACACGGGCTGGCTTCATCAGGATGCCTGGTTCTCGACGCTCGACCTGGACAAGGGGCATGACGTTGAATACCGGATGCATACGCCCGGGAACGGGGCCTATGTCTTCGTGATCGAAGGGCTGGTCGAGGTGGACGGCGAAGTGCTCGGCCGCCGCGACGGCATGGGGGTCTGGGATACCGACGGCTTCGGGATCAGGGCTTCGGCCGACGCCCAGGTGCTGGTCATCGAGGTGCCGATGCGTTAACGGGCGGATATATAGGTGAAAGCCTGCTGGTTTCCAGCAGGCTTTTTTTATTGCCGCCGTGCCGCACCGGCCGGGCGGAAACGGAAATCCCCTTCCGCCCGGCCGAAGATAGTGTATTTTTCGTATCTTTGTTTGCCGGTTCCGGCAAAATATCGTTGAATTCGTAAATGAGATACGCTATGAAAAATTATTTCGTCGCACTCGCCTTCACGGCGCTGTTCCTGCCCGTGGCCTGTGCCTGCGGCACGCCCGAACCCGCCCGCAGCGGGGACGGGGATCCCCTGCCCGGGAACCCCGGGGCAAAGAGCTACAAGAACCCGGTTTTCCGGGAATTCCTCGTGGCCGACCCCACGGTAATACGCGCCGAGGACGGGAATTTCTACCTCTATGCGACCGAGAGCGGAAAGAACAACATCCCCATCCTGCGCTCGTCCGACCTGGTGAACTGGACGAAGGTCGGCGAGGTCTTTACGGCGGAGAACCATCCGCAGATAACCGACAAGGCCGGGGCCAACCTCTGGGCGCCGGACATCAACAAGATCGGCGACAGGTATGTGCTGTATTATTCCCAGCCGGGGGAGAACAACAAGCACGCCATCGGCGTGGCGTCGGGCCCCTCGCCTGTCGGGCCCTTTACCGACCACGGGAAACTGATCGGCAGCGACGAGATCGGGGTCGATATTTCGATCGACCAGTTCTACATCGAGGAGGACGGATACAAGTACATGTTCTGGGGAAGTTTCCGGGGCATCTGGGCGATTGAACTTGCGGACGACGGGTTATCGCTCAAACCCGGGGCCGGGAAGCGTAAGATCGCCGGCGACCAGTACGAGGGCACCTACATCCACAAGCGGGACGGATACTATTACCTGATCGTCTCGACGGGCGATTTCATGAAGGATTACCATGTGGTCGTCGGCCGCAGCCGGTCGCTGATGGGGCCTTATGTCGATCGTGCGGGGCGCGACATGCTCGGCGTGCACCACGAACTGGTCGTGGGCAACGGCAACGGGTTTGTCGCCCCGGGGCATAATGCGGAGTTCATTACCGACGACAAGGGGCAGGACTGGATGCTCTACCACACCCGGCTCGAGGTGGGCGGGCCGCGTTACCTGCTGCTCGACCGGATCGAGTGGAATGACGGGTGGCCCGAGGTGCGCGGGCACGTACCCGCCCGGAGTGCCGAAGCTCCCGTTTTCGAGTAGCCCGGCTGGCAAGCCGTGCGATGTCCGTGCGTGCGGCGTCCATGCCTGCGACCTGTATGCGATGTCCGTGCCTGTGACCTGCCTGCGGCATCGCGGTTGACGCGGCCGGGGCGGGCGTATTGTCGGCAGGAAGAGAGAATCCCGGCGGGATCCCACATGGGTTCCCGCCGGGATTTTTACGGATCGGACAGCCCCCCCCGGATCAGAACTCCGAGGTGAAGTGGAAGCGGATGTCCTTGAAATTCTCCTGCGCCAGCGCCAGCCCGTAGCTCGTGTCGGCGAGGAAGACGTCGCGGCCGTGCTTGTCGACGGCCATGTTGGTGTGCTTGCGGCGCTTGAAATCGGCCAGCTGCGCGGCGTTGTCGCTCTCGATCCAGCAGGCTTTGTAGATCGAGATCGGCTCCCAGCGGCAGGCGGCGTTGTACTCGTGTTCGAGCCTATACTGGATGACTTCGAACTGGAGCGCGCCCACCGTGCCGATGATCTTGCGGCCGTTGAGGGAGCTGACGAACAACTGCGCCACGCCCTCGTCCATGAGCTGGTCCACGCCTTTGGCGAGCTGCTTGAATTTCAGCGGGTCGGCGTTCTCGATATAGCGGAACTGTTCGGGGGCGAACGACGGGATGCCCGTGAATTTGAGTTTTTCGCCTTCGGTGAAGGTGTCGCCGATCTTGAAGTTGCCCGTGTCGTGCAAGCCCACGATGTCGCCCGGATAGGCGAAGTCGATGATCGACTTCTTCTCGGCCATGAAAGCCGTCGGCGACGAGAATTTGAGCTGCTTGCCGCTGCGCACGTGCAGGTAGTTTTTGTTGCGTTCGAACGTGCCCGAACATATTTTGAGGAATGCGATGCGGTCGCGGTGGTTGGGGTCCATGTTGGCGTGGATCTTGAAGACGAAGCCCGTCATTTTGGGTTCCGCAGGCTCCACGATGCGGGTTTCGGTCGGAGCCGGGCACGGCGAGGGGGCTATGCGCACGAAGCATTCGAGCAGCTCGCGCACGCCGAAGTTGTTGACCGCCGAACCGAAGAATACCGGGGCCAGTTCGCCCCGCAGGTAGGCCCCGCGGTCGAAATCGTCGTAAACGCCCTCGACCAGCTCGACGTCCGAGCGCAGCTGGGCCGCGAATTTGTCGCCGATCTGGACCTCCAGCTCCGAAGAGGCGAGGTCCGAGATTTCGACGGTCGAGGCGTCGGCCGTGAGCTTCTCGTCGGAGGTGAAGAGCGAGAGGTTTTTCTCGTAGAGGTTGTATACGCCCTTGAACGTGGGGCCGTTCGAGATCGGGAAGGCCAGCGGCCGCACGCGGATGTTGAGCTCCTTTTCGACCTCGTCCAGCAGGTCGAACGGCTCCTTCGAGGGGCGGTCGAGCTTGTTGATGAAGACGATTACCGGGGTCGAGCGCATGCGGCAGACCTCCATCAGCTTGCGCGTCTGCGACTCGACGCCCTTGGCGCCGTCGATGACGATGATGACCGAATCGACGGCCGTCAGCGTGCGGAAGGTGTCCTCGGCGAAGTCTTCGTGGCCCGGAGTGTCGAGAATGTTGATCTTCGCGCCCTTGTATTCGAAGCCCATCACGGCCGTGGCGACCGAGATTCCGCGCTGGCGTTCGATCTCCATGAAGTCCGAAGTGGCGCCCTTCTTGATCTTGTTGCTCTTGACGGCCCCGGCGACGTGGATGGCGCCGCCGAAGAGGAGCAGTTTCTCGGTAAGGGTGGTTTTACCCGCGTCGGGGTGGGCGATGACCGCGAAGGTGCGGCGGCGTG
>ERZ834859.1391-NODE-1391-length-26632-cov-7.698010_pt1 | contig 26632 bp, 46 predicted proteins | sample MGYA00519947_ERZ834859 | MGnify/ENA primary metagenome ERZ834859 (study PRJEB31850, sample SAMEA3708763) | human gut metagenome | biome: human gut; feature: human-associated habitat; material: faeces | place: China | collected 2014 ...
AGAATATAAGATTCCGGTTCTTACGATATGGGTTCGATTCCCGTCGGGACTACAATTTCAAAATAGCAATCATCTGACAATCTGATGGTTGCTATTTTTATTATTCATGTTTTTGGCTTATTTTTGGCGATATAATACAGGTTTTCACTTCATTTTCCCAAACTTCGTGTGCGTCCTCGTGCTTTGAATGCGTCCACTTCATTACGCAAATATAGCACTTTTCGTCCTATTCTTACTGGGATTAGACACTTTTCTTTCTCCCACCGATGCAATGTCGGATAGGACACTCCTAAAATCTCGGACGCCTCTCCACGGGTACAATACTTTATCTTATCACCCATAGCTGCTTTCACGGCGCTGAATGTTTTTTCAGCAACGCTATCCCCTGTCTCCTGAATGAGCACATTTGCAAAGGTACGCAAATCTGAAGCGCTAATCAATAGCATCGCGTCGGATTGGCGATCCCGCATAACTTGCATGAGCAAACTATCCATATTCTATAAAAATAGTGGCAACTCCTGTTGCCGTCCGTCAATATGATCTCTTTCCTTTGTTTTAAACCTCCGCCACGAAATAGGCGGATTCGGTTCCCTGTATTTACCCCGCGTGGCTCGGCGCCTGTCGCGCTGCGCCCGCAAAAACTGGAGCTTCCTCTTCGCTTGGTTGATCCGATGATTGCGTATACCGTGTATAATTATCATCAGTTCTTCCCGGCTCAGTTCATTTGTCCATACCGTATAGTCGGCGATAGTTGGCCGCCCTTCCGCCCTTCTCCCCATTTGCTTTTATCGAAATAAGTTGCTACCTTTGGAGTGATGTGTCAAAGGTGGGGCTTGAAAGCGCCACAAACGCAAAGGGCTCCGGATCAGGGAGCCCTTTACATTGCCGGTTTGATTCCGGTAAAGGCGATCATAACTATTATTGCCAGTATTACGACCAGCCAAACTATTATGGTTATAGGCCTTTCATTATATTGCTTTTTCATAATTTCTTCTCTGTTTTCTCCAGCTCTTCAAGGAGGGCATCGGCGAGGGCGATAGCCTGACGAGCAATCAGTGTTTCAGTTGGTATGTTTGCGTACCCTCTTCCGCGCCAGCTTCTCGGCGTAGTCGTCGTCGCGCATCCTCAAGTCATAACTGGAATTTACCGACCCTGGATAGTATCGGCCATTTTCACAAAAGTACAGTGTACCATCTCCGTTATCTGCTTCCAGCTCAGCCGCAATAGGCTGAGGAACTCCACAGAATGAATGATCGCTATCAAACGATATTATTCTCACCAACTTACCCGCCTTCGTGCACACGGCCGCACCTCGCTTGGCGGCTCTCAAGTCAAAATCTTTCATATTTATTTCAGTTTTTCGATATTTTGCGAGAATCTCGCTATTTTTTCAAAACGGAGCGTCGCAATTTTTGCACGCCCCTCTGTATCTGAATACTTCATAGAGGCGTCCAAATAGCCACACCTCCAAATATCCATGGCCTGTGGTGTGCCTGTGACACCAGCATTTCCCCATGCGTATCTTAAATATATTCATGCTTATTTCGAATTTTTAGTACTTCTTGCCGTGCATCTTTGGTCGCTTTGCATTGTACGCCATTTTCATCCATACATGGGTGCCGATGTCTATGTTATTCGCCGCGCACAGGTCGAGAATGCGGATAAGCGCATCGGCAATTTCATCCTCCAATGTGTCTTTGATGCAGGAACGAAATATATCTTCGAACGCTTCGTCGTTCCGTGAAAGAGCATCTTTAGCCGCGCCTACACGTGTTGAAAATCTGTTCAGCCTGTCGGCCTCCAATGCCTCCGATAGCTCCGAATGAATCAGCGCTACTCGTTGGCCAAATACTAAATGTTGGAGAATTTCGTGCTTGTATATGTTGCCACCCGCCGCCTCGACTATCTTATGCTCTGCATCATAAAATCCGTGGTCTACTGCATTCTGGTAAACCTCACCGGAAAGTTTGTTGAGCGCTTGAAATTTATCCATTGTTATCGTTATTTTACAAGTTCGAATTCGTAAACCGCTACCCACGGGTTTCGATCCCATGTTCCACGGCCGGACACTTTGTCGATAAGCGCGGCGAAGGCTTGCCTGGGTGTATTGAAGGTTTCCTCGTACTCATGCCCCGGTAAAGCAAATAATTCGTATGGACGTCCCCCGGTCTTAAAGTAGGTCACATCCACCACCCCTTCTTTCATACAGTCCTCGTCCGAAATATCCTGCAAGCGCTCGCAACGGATTCTGGTGATGCGGATTTGGTGGGGCACCAATTCGGCTTTGACGAACATTTTGTTTTTCCACCCAGCCGAAGTCTTCATGCCAGACACTACCATATCCATCGTTTCAAGACCATAATGATGATACACTTGCCCGTAGCTCTGCGCCACGGCCACGACCTCGCCGACCTTGTAGCGGGTGTACGTCGAGTGCCTGACATCAATAAAATCCCCGTATTCGTTTTCATAAACCAAGGTGTCGCCCCTCGTGTCCCACGTAAGCCCGAAGAACTCATCAGGAATCAACCGCCTCGTCATGGTCTTTCGCCCCTCGATGACCGCATCCGTCAGTCCGTAGCGATCGTTAAACATTATCTTCTGCATGGTTATTCTTGTTTTAGGTTGTTAATTCTGTCGATATTGGCGGCGATCTCAATTCCGAAGAGGTGAGCCGACAATTTATAGCTACTTGGGCCAAACCAAAATTTACTCAGGCCGAGCAGTATAAAATGACCGCAGCCCGGATGCCGCCATCTGTTTACGACATATATTCGCAGTCGTACATGCTGTGCTTTCATTTATACAAATTGTTTATCCTATCTATTTCGGCGGCGATAAGGGCGCCGGCCTCGGCGAGTAATCTGATTGCTTCGTCCTTTTGGGATGGTCTGGTTTGAAATTCAATCAGCATTTCTGCGCGTATAATCATCCTGCCTATGTCCCCCAACCGCCCGCTTGACACCAATAGCTTACTTTGCCTTTCTGCAATCAGTTCGATTCCTGTTTTCATGGAATTCTATTTCTTTTTTGAGTTCCTCAATTGATTTTCTGAGCCGTTCGTGTATTTCCACGGCGCGATACATAAGCCAAACAGTGACGATTCCGAGGATTGAAAGCAACGCCCACGCTATAATTTCATTCTTCATTTTTTCTTACTTTCTTTAAGTTTCACAGCAAGTTGGACGCATTCTTGGATAAATTCCTCGAACTCATTGAGCGACAGCCATACATCATCCTCGCCCATCCCCAGCCTAATATTCCCATTACCAGTAATTTCTACTGACATCTGGCTATCATCAAAACTATCTTTGAATGTCACTTTTGTTTTCATCTTCTCTTCTGTTTTAGCTCCGCAACGCGGCGGAGGTCATCGCCTTATTTTTTCGGCAAATTGCTATATCCGTTGCTGAACATCCAAATTCCCGCAACAGTAAAAATAACGTGCAGCGCAAACCTCCACCAATTCGCCTCCGAGTAGTCGTGTTGCGCTAAGTTTCCCGCAACAAAGGTGATCAACAGTCCGCCTATTGTGTCAAATGATGCTTTTGTCATGGCTCGTCATAATATTTAAATTCCACACTGTCGATCTGCTCCCGCGTGATAGCGATTCGGTGCTCATTCTGAAAGGCCAATGTCCTCTTATGTATCATGTTATATTCGGCCAAGGACAGCATATCGTGATAGTATAGATAACTTTGGCAAAACAAGAGGGTCGCCAATTCCTCGCGCCTTTCGGCCGCTGTTTTCTCTGTTTCCATATCTCCGTCTTATTCTTGAATCTCCCGCCAGCCGATGATCTCAAAGCATGGGGAGATTGCTAATTCATTCTCGCAGTCCCACCACCCAGAAGGTTCGCGTCTACCTACCGTATAATACGGTTCATTGGGGCGCCCTACCGCTATATACTTCACAAGTACGTTGCCCTTAGGCATATCTTTTACAAACGGATTGTGCCAGCGGGTAAGCTCCGCGCGCTCGGATTTTCCGAACTGGATAAGCCATTCAAGGGCAGAGAAGGTAGGAATACAGCATCCCACACACCCCCGGTCGCAATTCTTTCGATCTCCGCAATCTACACAGATGTTATTTTCGCAAAATGCTTTTGCTCTTTCCTCAATCGTCGTTCTCATTCTCGGTCAGTTTTTTGGATAAAATAATTCATGTAATAGCAGCTATGTTCGCCGCATTTAGTTGCCGTATTTGCGCAAGTATTGTCTTTGGGATTTCGAAAGAAGCAGACTTTTCTATGCGCCTCTATTGCTTTCTCCCGCATCCGCTCCTCGGCCTCCTGCTCGGCAAGCTCGATAGCCCGTTTTGCCTCCATTAGCTTAATATCGCATTCTTCCGGACAATCGGGATACATCATCGCTATCGGTGTTACCACTTTCAACAAATATTGTTTTGCTTTTTCGCTTTTCATATGTTCAGTTTATAGCCGTTAGACAAAAGCCATTCGGTAGCATCCATAAGTACATCGACCAATTTTATCCCCCGGTGGGAGATCAATTCTGCTCCGCTTTCAGTTTCATAGCTTACATACCATCCCTCGTAACATTTGGAGATATTGAGGTAAAATGTACCTTTTGCGTCAATGAACACGGGTAGTAATTCCTGCTGGTCGGCGACCGTGAAGGCGGGAATACTCTCCCCGCTTTTGATGTACTCTGGTGTGGCTTTATAGTGTGGTAAGACGGATAAATGGTATTTACCGCTACATGTAGCCCATACCATGCTCGCCTTCTCCGCGGGCACTCCCATCTCGATCAGCCGCTTCGACTGCTCGATGCTCGTTACTTGGTTTTCCATAGTTGATTGTTTTTTATTCGCATAATCCGTAATAACTCATACAGCTGGTCGCCGTGTCGTCGTCGAACAAACTGCCCGTGGCATTCTGCCACTCGACATAGCGCACAACATCGTATATGTAGGGGTTCTTGTTGCCGCTGGTGATTGCATAGGAAGGTATCTTCCCGGACACGAAATAACCTGAACCTATCTCTTTTTCCAATGCGGCAATCTGTTCGATTCGCTCCGGGTTCTGGCGCGATATGTTCAGGATATCCCGCTGAATTATCATCACGCACGGCCAGCAGCCGACACGCTTGTAGCCCATTTTGTAAAGCGGGTTCGGTTCCAGTCCGGCGGCCAGTATGTAATCGATCACCTGCTGCGCCGACCAATCGAATACAGGACGCAGAAGGTCGTCGGCATACTTTGCCCGGAACGCCCGGACATCTTTACTTCGGTAAGTATGCTTTTTCGGTTTGCCGTTTCTGTCGTAACCGTAAGGCTCGAAATAGTACTTAAAGTACGTGCATTGCGCCGACATCTTCGCACGTCTGGCCGATTCTGCCGCCCGGATGCCCTGTACAATCAGCGTGTTGTCCCGAACCTCGTCGAGTATATAGTCAATCATGGGCTTTGTTTTCAGTTCACCGGTACACGACCGAGAGCTTGGCGCTGGCCATTTCCCCTGATGCCGCGCCAGATCGACCATCCCGTCGTACTTCTTCGACTTGAGCGTCACCAAATCCAAGTGGAGTTTATCCGCGATCCGGTTGATGTACTCGTAGGTCAACGGATGCTCCCACCCCGTGTCGCAAAACACGGTCGTAAAGTTCTTGGTGATGTGTTCGCGCGTCCAAAGAAGCGATGCAAGGCTGTCCTTGCCTCCCGAAAAGGTGACTATGACTTTCATTTTATCATTCGTTAAAGGTTAACTGAGGGGACTGGCGTGACTGCAAAACTTATCTGCCAAATACTAAAATGGCGGCATCTCTTGAGTGCTCCGAGGTATTCCCCTGCCACTTCGTAAGAGCTTTGAATTGTGCTGCGGATAGTTTCGTACGATTATTCTTAGGAGCAATCATCCGATATTGCAAGCCTTGCTCCTTGCACCAACCTTCCCAAATTGATGCATCTCGACAAACGCTTCCGGCTCCCTTCAGGCGCTCTCGTCCCGTATTGCCAAACCATTTGCGTTGGCGAGCATCTTCGATGAACAGTCGAATACTATCTTTGCCCCGAATGTCGGAGATCATTTTCACGCGCTCCATTGCCTGGGTGATCGTCATGGTGCTCACTTCCGCGAGGTATTTTGTGTCCGAATGCCATACCGCGAAGCCTGTATGTACTCCCGTATCAATGCCTATGTACGTCATAGTTCGTTCATAGATTAAAAAGCCATCCTATCTCTTTCCACTCCTCGGCGGTCAGCAGCTCGCCCCGGCGTTCCCGATCGGCGCGCTCCTCCTCCCTCTTTAGCTTCTCGGTTTTGTGGCGGTCGCGTTCGATGCGTGCCAGTCGGTCGGCTCGATATTCGAGAAACACCTGCAACGCCTCGGTGATGACAAGCGGGTCTACCGTGCCGTAGAAATGCCCGTAATGCCCCGCCTTGAAACGCTGGAAAAAGAGCATCAACTCCGATAGTTTCAGATAACCGAAATTGTCTGCTATGACCGCCGCCACCGCGTCCGTGATGCGTGAAAACTCCTCCTTGCCCTTCACGCCGCAGAAGTTCACCAGATCGGTAAGCTGAATATCCAGCCACGAATCGAGCGTATCCCCACCGTAGGCTTTCCGCACCTGCCACAGGGACGGCGCATCCCCCGTGAAGCAACGGTCGATATTCGCGGCGCAATAGCGCTGCACGCCGGGGTTAAAACGCTTAAGCATCACCGCCGCCGTCCGTCCCCATTTCCCGCGCCATTGTGCGAGCAAGGCGCGCTCTGACCCGCTCTTCGCAACGGCGCATGAACTCGTCGCTGGTAATGTCGCCATGAGCGACCCGATTGTCTGCATTTCTGCCATAGTCGTTTGTCGTTTTCAGCGGGAATATCCCCGCCCAGTTATTAGCCTTGGACTGCTCGATAATCCCTCGGGCAGTATCCGCATTGCCCCCGGAAAGTTCCATAAGCCGCGCATAGAAGCTCTCGAAGCCCCGCTGTCGATAGGTCTGTCCGCGTTCAGACTTGTAGGCAAGCCAATCCGCCACAATGGGTTGGAACGTAGGTTCGACAGCCGAGGTGTCAAGCGTGCACCGGGATTTTTTCGGAAAAAAGTCGTTTAGCCACGTCTGGAAATAGACGTTTTTTGCAAGCTGGGCATGGTATCCTAATTTAACATAATCAATGGTCAAACCATCCGTCTTTTTGCAAAAGTCATTATAGTCGTCAGCAAGCGACTTGCGTTTTCCCTTAAACCCATCCCAAAGAGTTACGAACTCTTCGGGGATGCCCGTAACCTCTTCCCCCTGCAAAGGGGGATTATAGGGGGTATTATATGTTTGGTTTAGTTTATCTTCTATATAAGAAGTATCGTCTGTTTTAGGTGTCCCGTTAGGTGTACCTTTAGGTGTCCCGTTAGGTGGGACTATAGGTGGTAAATTTGAACACCTAAAAGTGTATTTGCATTTATCGGCACGACCTTTTCCGCCGCCGGAGAATGAGATCAACCCAGCCTGCATAAGACGATTTTTGGCTGCGCGCAAACTCTTAGGTGACACCCCTACATTGATCGACGTCCGTGCGTCGGAATGCGTGAAGTTATCCGGCCAGCCTAACCGATTCGCTTGTTCTACAAGGTAGAAGTAAAGCCTCGATTCACAGCAGCCAAATTGCCACGTTGCATCAAGTTGCCAAAATTTTCGTATCAGGTCTAAGTAATTCATTCTATGTCCGTGTTACAGCCACACTTTTTGATGTTGCATTTCCCGCTCGATGAAAGAGATCCATTCATTATCCTCGGGGCTTGGTAAGTTGATGCCCGCCTCCATTGAAGCCCAATTACGGAACCGATCTATTGCTGTTGTCATCTCTCCTGTATCAAGGTCACGACTTGACCGGAGCCTTTCGACCTCCTTGTGCATCAGCTTGTCGTATTCGACGCGCACAAATAATTCCGGATTGCATAGCCGTTTGAAATATTCCTGTTTGACATATCCTATCGGATTCCCGGTTTGCATGGCGAATTCGCCAAGAATACAATGGAGATATCGGTTTTGCTTCCCCGTGCGCTGTGGCTTCCGTTCTGAACACTCGACAAGCGCACGTCGGCCATACAAGGCATTAACGCGATGTTTGAAGCGCTCCCGGTCGATGTCGGTGCTCAGATCGTAAACCATACGGCGCTACATTAGAAAGGCAGGTCATCCACATCTCCGGCGACCGGCAAATCTGCAACCTGGTCGGGAGTGGGTTCCGAGGGACGGAATACCACCGCCTTGCCCCGGCCTACATACGTCCGCTTGTCCTTGCGTTCGCGCTCCTCTTTCGACTGCCGGATGAACACGCAGTGCGTATTCTCGTACTGGTCAACCTCGCGGAGCTCAGATACGCAAATGCCGATGTACTTCTTGCCGTTTTCGGCAACAAAAATCTTGTCCTTGGGAATGTCGCTGACACACAGCGACACATTAATCAGTTCTGCCATTGTTTATTGCTTTTTGAAAGTGGTTTTGATGGTCGTTTTGCTACTACGGGCTGGAGGGAAAAGAACCTCGCCCGTATCGGGGTCTGCCATTCCGGTATGCGGTAGTTTTTTCAGCATCTCCTCGCGCTCCTTGATGTCGGCCTTGAGGGCTTCCAGCGTCTTGTACATATCGTTCAGCCGGCTGTCGCCGCACATCGAATAGTCGTACTTGACGCCCGATTCGGCCTCCTCCAGTCGGCAGTCTCCGAACTGATGCGATTTGCCGTATTTGGCAAGCTCCCGCAGCGTGATGTCGCGCACGTAGGTGTTCTCCTTGAAGAGCTTGATGGCGGCCTCCATACGGCTGATATTGATGTGAGCCGTGATCGGGTCTACCTCCCCGTTTACAACCGAGGAGATAGCCCGGGCGGCCAGCTCGGCGGCGGGCGTCGATTCCCGCAGCAACATTACCTGTGCTTCCATATCACTTTGCATTTTTGCGTGCCTGACGGTATGATTCGAAGAGCGCCGAGAAGCGATCCACGACTTCGGCATCGGCGTCACGGTATTTCAGCAGGCGTGCCCCTGCGTCAAAATCTGCGGCATAGTTGTCAGTCGTGAGGAACCCGTACATCCATTTCAGCAGCTGATCGCAGGTGATAGGGTCATCTAGGTGTTCCATAGTAATTCGTTTGCGGGCAGGTGCCGGAGCGTTGGCCGGGGTCTCAGTAGATTGTACAGTTTTTGCACTTTGCGCAGCTGCCCGGTTGGTATTCTCGGTTCGCCGCTCGTCCGTGTCTGCATCTTTTGTATCGTCGATGCAAAACAACCCGTTAAGGGCATATTTGCGAGCGTAGCTCGACGCTGTACCGGTGATTTGTGCCCCATCCATCCCTTTCTTGTCGAAATCTTCACGGGCAAAAGCGGTGGCCGTCGCCGATTCTCCGGAGGCGTTGGTGATGCGCGCCGTGGCTTTCACGTAGTAGCGATCGCCGACATTGACAATGTCATCGCAAAGGTTCAACGCGCATTCATGCGCTTTGAGTAGCGGTTTGACTGCTTCGAGAATATCCTCGCAGCTCCGATACTTGTATTTCCCGAAACTGTTATACTGCCCCTTGGGGGCTTTCAGTTCCGACTGGATAGCGATTAACTCTTTCATAAGCCTACTCGTATTTAATAGTTATCACGGCTTTGCTCCGGTCGATGCCTATGCACCCTTCACGCACAACCTTATGGATTTCTTTATCCGCAAGACGTCGTGAGTACTTCGCGCTAAAGATGGTAATGTTGCCAATGGCAACTTCAATGATTGTCCTCATTGTTATAAATTGTTTCGTTTTGCGTAATTTTTCAACCGGGCCATATGCCCTGGCCATATCCGGCCGTCAATATCGGTGACATTAATAACCTCGATGCTGTCTTCGCACCCGGTTTGCACCTCCTCGAAACATCCGGCGAAGACATCGTATCGGCGTTCATAAACAGGCATATAGTGATGCCTCGCCTGAATGTCATAGATTTTGTATGCAACCGAATAGACCCGGCCGTCTTCATCACCGCGCATATCCTTCTGAATGGCTTCGCGGATAGCCCGATAAATCAACTTTAGGTCTACCTCCATCAGCGTTCTGGCCCTCTGGGAGAATGTCGACCGCTGACCCGTTATATGTTCGCTCGGAATATCATGATACTCTTCGAACGGCAGCACCGGGGACGTGGTTGTCGTGTAATATTGCGTGTCCATGGGTTATCGTATTTCAACCCGGTAAATACGGGGCTTGTTCTCGTTCTTCAATGCTCGGTAGATGGCCTTGGATTGTATCCGGACAGCCTTTGACCGCAGGCGGTATTGGGCTCGCCAAATGCGCCCCTTTATCGTCGTCCACACGCATTTAACCGTGATTTCCGTAAACTCATTCATGGCTTTCGAATATTGAGGTCAACAATTTTCCAATCTCCTTTGCGCGGTGCTGATTGGATAGCACCCAGCCGAATACCACGGCAATCGGCGCGATGAACGCCAACAAGGTGATAAGATGTGCCATAGCGGCCTGTTTTAACGGTTGGACTTGGAGGGGAATACCCGGCTTACGAGTATGGTGCCGACAACGACAGCATACGCGGGATATAGCACGCGGAACTGAGCAAGGAAACAGCCTAAAGCATGCTCCTCGCACGTGGCGCGGATAACGTTGGTGTAATCGATCCTATCAGATGAAAATAGGGGTTTGTTGGCCTTGAGATGGCAACGGTAGAATGCGGTGCGGCTTTTCTTGGCGCGCGGTGTGGTCTGGGTGTTATTTACCCGAATACCACTTGTGTTGTTCTGTAGCATTAGTTGAACACAAGTTAGTTAAACAATATGTAAAAAGAGGGCGTGCCCCCTATTTCTTGCTACAGAACCACAACTACGCAGGGTAGAAGTGCAACGGAGACACGCCCAAAGGCTGTTTATGTACTTTTTATGACTGCGTATGCAGTTCTGTAGCGAAAGCAAAGATACGAATTCATTTCGAATCTGCAAAATTATTTTGAAATTAACCGGGCGCGTCCACCTTGTATCTCGTATTCACGACCACAATTAGCACAAAAGATAATCTCGTCATCCCAGTCTAGTTCCAAGCATTCTAATTCATCAGAATCGTTAGCGTCGCAAGCGCTATTACGATCTATCAATACCCTTCCGCAAAGACACTTTAGTTTGATGTTAGATGTATATTCAATATCTGTCGCATAAAATTCGCATTCAATACCCTCTGTTTCGGCTTCCTCGGCCGCTTTTTGGGCTGCTTTTTCATAAGCCTACAAACATTCGATTTGCTCTCGGTTTCCAATTTCAGGTTCGATAATGTTATTGCCACGCATGAACTGACCGTTCACAATGCGTAAGGGTTGCGTATTATCCATATTATCTTAAATTAAGTGCCATCCTCCGCGACCTCTCGGCATTCTTGAGGTAGCGTGTTTTGTACTTCTCATTGGCCTTGTCGGGTGTAACCCAAAGCACCGTGTTGTTGTCGAGCCGTAAAGGCACCAGTCCTTTGTCTTTGAGCTCTTGAAGATATTTATTCATGGTCGTTTGATTGTATCCAAAAGAAGTGGGGGCTTCTTACTGCCCCCGCGGTGGCGGCGTTACCGTGCTTCGCGCCGCCGATTTGCGTTCTTTATCTCCCGTTTCGTGGGCTTAGCCCGCCTCGGCCTTGCTACTTCCTTCACGCAGCCTCGGATTGTCGAGGGATATACCCTCTGTCAGCTTCCGTTGTGACAGACGCTCAAGCGCCCGATCAAACTCACAACATTAGGGTTAGAACCCCGTTGAGCTACCCGGATTCGAACCGGGAGTACCGCCTCCAAAGGGCGGTGTGTTAACCATTACACCATAGCTCAATAAAAGCCGCCTGAATCTCCACTCACCCACGCTACCGCGCAGGGCTTCGATCTCGGCGGCACACCATCCGCGGGCTTCACAGCAGGCCAATGGCAAATACTATTTTAAATGCGATTGCGGATTATTGGCAGGAATCCGCGACCTGTGGCATATAGTACTCGTTAAACTGTGTTGGCCGTCCGTCTTCCGTAACGGCCCTCTGTTTGTTCGAGCAAATGGAATATCCCATTTTCCGGAGCCGACTGATGATCCGGCGCAGCTCCGTTGTGTGGTACAGCCTCTCAGCCTTGCGAACAGTCAGCCTGCCGCCGGCCTTGAGATAGGCCAGAATTTTATTTTGCGGATCGTGTTTCATGGCCTTTGATGTATTTGCCGCTTTTCCCACGGGTACGGTCGAATTTCCTGAGCCTGCCTTCCAGTTCGTCGATGCGCTTGTACAGGGTATCACGTGCTTGAGTGAGCGCCAATACCTCGTGTTCCCGCTCGATAAGGCGTCCATCCGCTTCATTGCGCTCGCAAAGGCATGTAGCAAGCCGCACCTCCAGGTCTTCGATCCGTTTCCACATTTTCCACCTGGGCGTCAGGTCGAAGCATAGAAATCTCCTCTTCCTCAAAGTGTTCTTCTCCATAGTATAATTGTTTTAAGGTGTTGCAAATAAGCCCGCGCGCACTGTAACTTTAAACTCCATTTCAAAACTGCGCCACCGAAAAACGCACGCGGGCAAGATGCAGACCTCACGCCTAAAATGAAATAACCCACTGCTGAAAGAACGGTGCGCAAGGTCTGCCATAGAGCCTGGATAGGCAGTCAAGCCACACCAGGCGTAATAATCAATACGGCTCTCCGGATTACTCCGGGTCATCGCTCGTTCATTGGTATTTATCTGTTGCCAGCCCTTCTGCGCCAAGTCGCTCGCCGGGTTTTACATCCGCTCGGATGGTTCTCGTGTATCAATGTGTCAAAGAACACAGAAATTGCTTTTGCCTTGCGGCGGGGTTAGTGCCAGCAATCAAACCCCTCACCTATGCGGTGGCTATCTTGGAAGTGCGGCAGGATTCGAACCTGCAACCTGCGCCCGGAAATGCAAGGTCTTTCAACCTCTGTGCTTCTATTTCGCATCCCTGCACCGCTCTACCTTTGAGCTACACACCTCGTGCTGTTATTTGTCCTTTACCTTCTCAACCTTCCACGTCTTATGCATGGTAGCGATCAGGTCTATATACCCTTTGTATTCCTCCATCTGCTCGGTACTATAGCCTTCGGCCTCGCCAATTTTTCGGAAATGCTTCTGCCACTCGGAAATGGTGTAGCGTTTGCATCCTATTTGAATAACATCCTCACCCCAATAGGATACTGCATGGCGAGATGCGCTGATAAATAGCGATTTCGGAACATCGCACCCGTCGCCCAGTTTGCACCCGTCGCCCAGTTCGCACCCGTAGCCCAGTTTGCACCCGTTGCCCAGTTTGCACCCGTCGCCCAGTTCGCACCAGTCGCCCAGTTCGCACCCGTCGCCCAGTTTGCACCCGTCGCCCAGTTTGCACCCGTCGCCCAGTTCGCACCAGTCGCCCAGTTCGCACTCGTTGCCCAGTTTGATATTGCGCGCCTTAAATTCGGCGGCTAATTCAGAAAGTTCATTGTACTGAAAGGGTGTCCAGCCTTTGCCTGAAACCCAGAGATAAATTGTTTTCATGGTGGGTTATATTTTGTGTTTAAAGTCCGTGGTTAATCCTCAATTACCGTAAGTATCTCTATATCGTCAGCTCTACGCCTTGCTCGGCGCATCATGCGACACTCAAAGCTGGAGCTCAATAATTCAACCGAGAACAGGCAGAGAAGAATCGCCGCTCCGACCCGCCGGGTCATTTCCGATATGTTAAGCGTGATGCCGAAGTTCTGCGTGAAATACCAGGTGACAAGTGCATGCAATGTTCGCTTGCAGCCCGTCTTGTCGTAGATGCTTTGCAGATGATTCGCCACACACTGGTAGATGACGTTAAGCCGCTCTGCGATCTCCCGAGCTGAGTAGCCCAATACTACGAGGTTTATCACCTCACGCTCGCGCTTACTAAGTATGGTGTCGGTTTTCATTGTCCTATGCCAAACCCCAAGGGCTATCTACACCCCACTTCATGAAAATCTGCTCTATCTTCTCCCGCTCCGTGGGGGTGTGGTTCACATAGCCGTATTTGCGGTTGTGAAATGCCCTGTTCGACAGCCCGCCATCTTTTAATGCCTGACTGATTTCGTCCATTGCAATGCTGGCAAGGTCGCGGCCCCTTCTTCGAGCACGGATGATATTGTAGCCTTTTACAAAGGCACAGCGTTCGATGTCGTTCTTTTGAGTATTCATAGATTTGTTTATTCTTGCCGGGTTAATTTTCATCGGTCAACATGATCATGATTGATGTAATTCCTGCAACCATCAGCAATAGACCTCCAATACAACAAAAACCGCATACACATTTAGCATAAAAGCCGAGGGGCTCGATAGCACGTAAAGCAAGGATAAGCGTTACTAATGCGATACCCGTAAAAATGAAAGCCACAACTGCTACTATTGTCCGAGCTATTACTTTTTGATAATTCATAGCTTTGTTTATTTATCCAGTATCGCCATTATTCGTTCGATGCAGGCGGCTTGCTCCTCAAGCAGTATAGCCAGGCGGTCACTAGTTTTGATTAATTCATTCATGGTATGGTTATTTTTTAGTCGCCATAGTACATTCCGCGGACGCCATAGAAATCTGACGGCACCGTCAACAGCTCGGGGCGGTACTCCGTGGCCTTCGGCTGCTCCGTCGGGCGGTTCTCGATCTTCGCCGTCATGATCGCCAACTTCTCATTGCGCCATGCTTTTTTCAGGCAGGCCGAAAAGGTCATCGACGATTGCACCCGTTTCAGGTACCACGCATTCTTCATAATCTTGCTTTTGTCGTAAGTTTTCATGGCGCTACGCTTGGTTATTTCAAAAACTTTTGTATATCTTTACATTGTTTTGACGTGTAGAACACTCTACCTTTGCGGTGTAGTTTAGTTCTACATTGCAAATGTATGGTAAATATATTTACTATACAAGTAATTTTAGTAAATTATTTACCTATAAAGTGGTAAATTAATATAGACAAAAATTATAATGGGTACCGACATAATAAACACCGCCCTGCAATTACTTAAAAATGAAAGCATTAGTAATTATGCCATAGCTAAGGCTACTGGCATAAGCAAACCTACCATTGCTAAATACAGATCAGGAGAAACGGTACCCAACGAGGTTTACGCTGAAAAAATAGTAAATTACATTACCAATGTAAACAAAACTGGGGAAACCCCAAAAGATAACCCTATTACTAACTCAACAAAAAATCAGGAGATGGATCCACTTGCAATGGACTACATTAACACCTTGAAGGAGCAGCTTGCAAAGAAGGACGAACAGATCGAGGCTTTGATTCGCAGGCTTGCGCATAAGGGTGAAGATGAAGTCCTCTCTCGAAGAGTGGGTGCAGTCAAAGAAAGGCAAGATGAACTGACAAAAAACCTATGACGCGCTCATCGTGCAGATTGCACCCGAAAGGAGGCGAACACCCTCCTTTCAAAATGGGCAATTTTGCGATGGGCTAAAAAATGTTCTTTTCAGATATATTAATATTTTGTGCATCAGATCATTATAGCACAAAAAGACGAGGGGGGGGGATTTTTGGACAGAGAATAACAGATACGGACATTCACCTTCACAATTAAAGTATATAACGCTCATGCCAGAAAAAAATCGGAGATAAGGAGGAGTGTCAACGAAAATTAAATTTAAATAGTTATGAAGAAACTTTTACTCACTCTTATTGTTGTCTTAATTTCATTTGAGACAATTAACGCCCAAGAAGATCATTTCCAATTTCAGGGAATTCCTATTGACGGAAGCGTAGACGGTGTCCGAGCCGCTTTAGAGCAAAAGGGGTTTCAATATAAAGATTCTGATGACGATATCGTTACGATGGAAGGAGAATTTACGGGTAAAAAATGTGAAATAGCTCTGTTGGTAACTCCTAAATCAAAAACAGTATGGAGGATTGCGGTATCGACACCGGAATATTTCAGTTGGCACGATATCCGATATGATTTTAACAATTTAAAACGGATATATATTAAAAAATATGGCAATCCGGAAAAGGATTATCACTTTTTCTCGGAACCATATGATGAAGGCGATGGATACGAAATGACGGGGCTGAAAAATGACAAATGTCATTATGCAACTTATTTTGAGACAGAGTCGGGATCTATAATGATTCAAATGACAAGATTTGCTAAAATCCTTATACTATACGATGACAATAAAAATACCATTATACATACAACGGAAAAAGAAGAGAAAGCGCTTGATGATATTTAACTCGAGTTCCCCAAAAAACATCTAAATGCTATCCACTCGCCCGCCCCGACTTTCGCCGGGGCTTTTTTATACGCTGGGACAATAATCGCATCATCGACTGCGTTTTCATTGTGCAACTAAAAAGTTGGTGAAAAATTTGCACGTTTAAAAGTGAATGTGTAAATTTGCATACACAATTACGCTTCTGGCTTCCGTATATTCCCTCTTTGATAATGAATATGCCGACCCAGAAGCCTTTTTTTATTAAATATATGCCAACTAATAACTCGCCCAAAAAGCGCACAGATGTTCCCTGTGTATCAACGCCCGTAAAAGTAGCTGTACTTATTGACGGAGGGTTTTTCATTAAACGATACAACGCGATGTACAATAAATCCGGTCGTAAATTGCCTCAAACGGTCGCGGATGATATTTACAGGTTGGCGCATTCTCATGTAGGTAATGAAAATTACTTGTATCGGATATTTTATTACGACTGTATTCCGTTGGACAAGAGGGTTCATAATCCTATATCTCATAAATGTATTAACTTCGGAGGCTCCCCGCAAGCTAAATTTAAAAGAGAACTTATTGAGGCCCTGAAAAAGAAACGAAAGGTTGCTCTACGATTAGGCACTCTTAAAACAAACTCGTGGCAGTTTCGCCCTCGTGTAGTTAACGACATAATAGCAGGTACAAAAAATACTTCCAATTTCGTAGAGGATGATGTGTGCTTTGAGATAAGGCAAAAAGGCATTGATATGAAAATTGGGGTTGACATTGCGTCTATTGCCCTCAAAAAGTTTGTAGACAAGATTGTGCTTATCTCCGGCGATTCTGATTTTGTCCCCGCTGCAAAATTAGCACGCCGAGAAGGTATCGATTTCGTTCTTGATGCAATGTATGCTCAGCATATAGACAATGGGCTGTACGAACACATAGACGGGCTGAAAAGTATGCCTTTATATGGCAATACTAAACGTAATGCAAAATCTGCGGACGCCAAAACCACTATGTCACAAAAAAAACAGGATACATCTGTCGTAAGCGGAAAAATTATCGTATCCCGAAAACAATAAGGGCGCTTAATGCCATCGACCTGTTAATCTGGTATGCTTACTATCAGCCCCAGCTACACAGTCGGGGCTTTTTTGTACCTTTAGAACAATAAACACCACCAAAGTAAGGTTCCCTTATAGAGAAAACACAAACCTTTAGAACAATCCGTCCAAAGATAAAAGCCTCAAAAATTAGGGGCGGAATCCATTGTTATTAAAATGCCTGCTCCCATCTTTGCCTTGAGAGATTGTTTTTCATGGCAGAAGGGAAGCTGACGATAAAGCAGGAGAAGTTCTGCAACAAGTACCTCGAGTGCGGCAACGCATCCGAGGCGTACCGTTTTGCGTATGACTGTTCGAAAATGAGCGATGAAACGGTATGGAAAAGATCGGGCGAGCTGCTTCAAAACGGGGTGGTTACGGGGAGGGTAAAACAACTTCAAGCCCAATTAGCCGAAAAAGAACTTATCACCAAAGAGGAGCTAATCCGGCTTAATGTATCCATCATTAATGCCGACGTACTCGACTTTGTCGATGCCGACATGGTTGATATGAAAACCGAATATGGCGTACGGCAGGTTCCCTCAATTTCTTTCCAAGACCTAAAATCTCTTCCGCCTGAAAAACGGCGTTTAATCCAGTCCATAAAGATTGACCGTTCAGGTAGCCCCGTCGTGGAATTGATGGACAAAAGCAAGGCGATAGAAACCATCAACCGCATGCTCGGATACAATGCCCCGGAGAAAACTGCCAACACTGACACTAAAGGTAATGACCTTCCGCAGCCGACATTCAATACAGATCGTTTCTTTCAATTAATACAAATGAGCAGGAGCGATGACTGATTATTCCAGTGTAGGTGACTTCTTGTTGAAGGAAGGGTGCTTGGCATTTACGGCTGTAATGTTCGAGGCTGTGAACAAACAACCTTTTCGGATTGCGCCCCATCATCGAATAATATGCCATAAACTCGACCAAGTACTCCGTGGAGAACACCCGACTAATAGGCTCATGTTTAACATTCCTCCGCGACATTCTAAAACAGAGTTAGCCGTCGTGTCTTTCTCTGCGATAGGATTTGCCATCAATCCGCGTTCCGAGTTCATGCATCTTTCGAGTAGCGATCAACTCACTACCCGGAATGTTACGAACATACGAAGGATCATGGAGGATCCCAACTACCGCGCATTCTTCCCAAATGTCGAACTGTCCAACAATGCCAAAGGAAGTATATCCACCTCAAGCGGGGGTGTAATGTATGCGGCTCCCTTTATGGGTCAAATAACAGGGTTTGGATGCGGTAAACTGGGAGCACAAGAATTCAGCGGTGCAATGAGTATTGACGACCCAATGAAGGCTCAGGATAGCTACTCCAGTACTACCAAAGAGCGTATTGGCGAACTGTGGACTTCTACATTCAAGAACCGTCTTAATGACGTTCGTACCCCGGTCATTGTAACAGCTCAAAGGCTCGCTCCAGATGATTTTTGCGGATACTTATTGCAGCTTGAAGGCACGATAGAGGAAGGTGGAGAATGGGATGTTGTCAAATTCCCCGCAATCTTAGATGCAGGGCTACCTACCGAACGTGCACTTTGGGAGGATCGGTTCGCGCTTGATAAATTAAAGCGATACCAAGAAGCGGATCCCTTCATATTTGAGACCCAGTACATGCAGAATCCCAAGCCTCTTGAGGGATTAATGTATCGTGAATTCCGAACATACGACGTTATCCCCTACTCCAAAGATTGCACGCATAAGAATTACACCGATACAGCAGATACGGGAAGCGACTATCTATGTTCGATATGTTACGACGAATTACCCGAGGGAAATTATGTGACCGATGTGCTCTACACAAAAAAGCCCATGGAGTATACCGAACCCAAGACGGCCGAAATGCTTGCAAGGAACAGGACGGAATGGGCTAATATTGAAAGCAATAACGGAGGGCGGGGCTTTGCGCGCAATGTAGAACGCATCCTTCGCCAGATGAACATTACCCACACAACGGTTAGTTGCTTTTCCCAGACCGATAATAAGCAGGTACGCATATTTACCAAGTCAGCAGACGTCAACAACATGACATTTTTCCCGACAAATTGGGATAAGAGATGGCCGGAATTCTATCAGGCCATTATGGGATATATGAAGGAAGGGGGCAATGCGCATGACGATGCCCCCGATGCGCTGACCGGATGCTTTGAAAAGCGCAACACACCGATACAAGACGATGATTTAAGTGATATTAATATTTGGTAAACAATGAACTTTTTAGATCGCCTTTTTACATTTTTTCAAAATAAAACGCTCAATGCATTAGGTGTTGAGCGGGATTTAATGGAGCTTATCAAGGCAAAAGACATCAGTCAGGCGATGTCTTTGATGGAAGACCATGACGCGGAAGCAATGCAGGCAATATACGAATACAATCCGAAACTTCACGCTATAATGAAGCGTCGAAATAAAAAGAGAAAGGGACAAGAAGATTACCGCACGGAGAAATTGCCCCGCACTCGACAGCGTTATATAAATGAGGTAGAATTGTTCTTCCTGCTTGGAAATCCGATAAAATGGAAGGTATCCGACGAATCCGGTGATGCCGATGCATTTTCGGCTTACAAACAATTCCTTCGAGAAATACGATTCGACAGTAAGATGCGACAGGCTAAACGGCTGGCCGGAGCAGAAACCCAAAGTGCAAAGCTGTATCACATTTACAGGGACGAGGCAACGGGGCTTCCTTGGGTGAAAATAGTTGTGCTGTCGAAGTCTAACGGATATACCTTGCGCCCCATGTTCGACCAATATGGTAACCTCCTCGCATTTGGATGTGGGTATTATTTGAAGGAGGGCGCCGGAACAGTAGAGCATTTCGACATTCACACACCCACTTTTATATTCCGGGGAAGAAAAGCCAAAATAGGTTGGGATGTGACCCCAGTGCTTAATCCGACTGGTAAAATTAACATCATTTATTACAAGCAAAATACGGCATGGGATGGATTGCAGCCCCGAATTGACCGGGAAGAAAGTATTGACTCAAAAACCGCAGACACCAACAATTACTTTGCGGATCCAATGTACATTGCCACCGCAGCGGTTATCAAAAGTCTTCCCACAGTTGATTCTCCAGGGAAAGGGATTAAGTTGTCAAGCAAAGATGATCGGTTTGAATATCTTAATCCACCTATGTCGTCTGAAACGAGGCAGCAGGAAAAGTCGGATTTAAAAGAATCTATACTTTTCGATACTTTCACTCCGGAATTCACCCCAGAAAAAATGGTCGGATTGGGGACTTTGTCCGGTGAAGCCATTAAGCGCGCAATGGTTCTCGGATATATCAAGCGTGATAATCGAAAAGAGATATACGACGAACTCGTCGACCGGGAAAAGAACCTAATCTTGGCGATTATGATGAATGTAACTCATATCCATATGAGAGACAAACTCGCCACCCTCAAGATCGAGCATGAATTTTCGGAGCCCTTCAACGAAGACATTACTGCAAGGTGGCAATCCATAGGGAAAGCCTATGCAGATGGAGTGCTTTCACTTGAGGAATCTGTAAAATTAATGGGTGTTGCAGATAATTACCAAGAGGAAATAGAAAGAATTAGGCAAATGAAAGAAGCCTCTGCCACAAGCATCTACGAGGATGCAAAAACAAACCTTTCGACCAAAAAAGACGAGAATTAAAGTATCAATACCCCGACGGAATAAAACTTTTAGGACAATGACGGCTATTATACATCAATTTGATCCGCAAATTTATCCTCGGTTAATTTGGGTGGTAATAGGTGAAAAAAGCGCATCTGCAATAAGCGATAGGTTTGAAAATATAACAGATATGGACGACACATCTGCGGCGGATACGCAGAGTACATACGACATCACAAATAAAAGGGGTGGAGTTCTTATCAGGTTCGCCACAAAGGCGAACGCTCAAAATATCCAGTACGTTTGCCACGAATCTACACATGCGGCTATGGAGATATTCGATTATATCGGTGGACGCATTGATTGCAGTAACCAAGAGCCATTCTGTTATTTGGTCGGCTGGATATCTGAATGCATAAAAGAGGCTTTGAATTACCGTACAAAAAAAGTATAAATTTCCATCCTGCCCATTGTTATTAAAATGCCCGTCGAAATCTTTGCAACAGAGATTAATTAAAATAATATGAAAGAAAAACTTTTAGCACTGCTCCAAACCAAATTTACGGGGGTGGACAATGCGATCCTCGACCGAATCGCAACGAAAAAGTCGGAGAATGTAACGGACGAAGCACAATTACCTACCATAGCAGAGGGGATTGGCTTTCAGGACGTGTTAACCAGCTACGGCGACTACCGTGCAGGGGATGCGCAGCAGACCGCAGTCAAGAACTACGAGAAGCGGCATAACCTCAAAGACGGGAAGCCTATCGAGCAACCTGCCACAGGGGAGCGGCAGGCGAATACTCCTCCCAGTAGCGAAGAGCCCGAATGGTTCAAAGTCTACAAACGCCAGCAGGAAGAGCGTGAAAATGCTGTAAAAGCAAAGTACGATGCCTTGGAAGCAGCGCGTGTAAAGGCCGAACGGGACACACTTCTTCGCTCAGCAGCCAAAGCGGCAAACGTCAATGAATCAGCGTTAGACGACATCCTCGCGCTCGCTTCTGCGATGAACGAGGAAAAGCCGGACGAAACGAAGATCAAAGAAAAGTTCGCGGCTATACAAACGCGATTCGTTGCCGCAGGGCTTGAGGGGCAGGAAACGGCATTCCCCCTCTCCACATCTGAGGCTCAAAGCAAAGAGGAGGCCAAAATGTGGGCTGAAAATCTGCCGGATGCAAAATAAAAACAATAACAAACATGGCTATTAAATTCGAAAAGACACAAGTTAAGGGCGGGTTCCCGGTATTCTGGCGCGGAGAGCGCGAAGTGCTGCCGGGTGATTTCGCCGTGAAGGGCACCTATCCGGAAGGCACGACACTCAAAGAGGGAACGCCTATCAAACTCGATTTCGAGAACATGGAGTGCACCATCTGCAAATCGGCACGAATCGTAGAGGGCGGCACCACAACCAAACCGCATGTCATCAAGGGCTCTATGTTCCAGATCAACGATGCCGTCAAAGTAGGCGATTCCTCCGGCACCATCAAGAGCATTAGCACCGCCAACGAATCATACGACGAAATCACATTAAGCGCAGCAATGACAGAAGCAGTAGCAGGCGCTGATCTGCTCGGAGGGGATGAAATTCCGGACGCCGTCATCGAAACGACAAAGGAATACACCAAGGCCAATGGATTTCCGACTGTCTCGGCAGCTTATGGGGCGCGAATCCTCAAGGATGTAGCATACCCCATCCCCGAGACTTGGCTGCAAGGCTACAGTATGAAAAACAACCCTGAAATCAAGTACATCAGACAGTAAAAGACAGGTAAACAATGAGCGAAGTATATTATTCTTCTATTTTCAGCGAGCTGACCAAGCAGGTGCAAGCTCGCATCGACGCAGCATCTGAACTGCGCAAGCGCTTGTTCGACCAAAATGTCTACGAACGTTTTCTGGAGTGGGACACCCCCTCGGTAGGGCTCAATTTCGAAGAGATCATCGGATCGTATAATCTGAGCGTAGCTGCCGCCACCTTGGATTCGAAAGGCAAGGAACCCATTATGGGATCTGAAGGACTGGCTACAATAGCCAAGAAAGTCCTCATTCACCAAATGACCCTACCGATGCCCATTGAAGACTATCGGAAGGTGCTCCAGCTGTTGGATTCACGCATGATCTCGGATCAGGCAAAGAAACAGCAGCTCGTAAACCTCATGTGGGGCGGCGTTGAACGGGTCGTAGAATCCGTACAGGCCAAAATAGACATCATCTTCTTGGGTGCCCTCTCGAACAAAGGGGTATTTTCATTCACTCAGGAAAACAACCCCGAAGGAGGTGTGCGAGGCAATATCGACTATGGCATGCCGCAAGAAAACATCGCCACAGCAGATACACAGTGGACGGAGGGCAACATCGACACGGTCGATGTATTCGAGGATATCCAAGGCGTTGTCGATGCAGCTCAGGAGAAGGTGACCTTCGACCGCATCCTTCTGGATCAAAAGCGGCTTTCGTACATCCTGCGCAGCAAGAAGATGAAGCAGGTTATTTTCGGCACGGACAAATCATCGTCGCCACTTCTGCTGGCCAACCTAAACGAGTTTATGCGATCGAACGGCCTGCCCGTATTCGAGGTGATCCGACGGATGACGCGCATTCAGGACAACGGCAAGATCCGCGAGTACAAACCATGGAACGACAAGAGCCTCGTATTCGTGCCGGAGGGTCGTCTCGGCGTCATCAAAAACGCTTACGCGGATAACGAACTTCGCCCCGAGCCGGGAGTTGCCTACTCCAACTACGGACGCATCCGCATCTCGCAGTGGGGCAAAGGCGAGACGGACAACTCGAACGGCGTGGAGTTCACGAAGGCGCAATCCATCTCTTTGCCCGTCATTACCGAAATCAACGGTATTTACTCGCTGAGTGTAGAATCGTAGGAGTGCATGACGGTCGCAGAATGCATACATCAGGAGTTCAGCATGGTCGGAACCATCTCCGACTATGGCGTTCGCCGCTTCGCCAGGGAATGGGGTTACGATCCCAACTCCCTGGCGGGTAGCGACCATCAGCAACAACTAATCGCCAAGCGCGTATCTGAGTTCATCGACAGCCTGATAATGCACCCTCTGTCGGTAAGCGAAAACGGGCATTCGGCGTCCTGGTCTGAAAGCGCCATGAAGCAACGGGCACAACTGATGCTTCGGCAATATGGCATCACGCCCGGCGAAGAATTGAGCAGCTCTATTGGTCTGTCCTCGATAAAGGATGCTTCGAACTTGTGGTAATATGTATTTCGCGCCCCACATACTCTATTTAAGGATCGATCTTCCCAAACAATACGACGAACTGGGACGTCCGATAGCTATGTCCGAAAATGATGCATGGCAGGAAATAGGTGATTGTCGTTGCGACGACGACACAACCGTCCGCCTTGTATCAGAGAACGGGGAGGTGCGCCAATCGAAATACCACATCGTCTACGAAGGGAGAGGAGTACCCAAAGGAGGTTACGTGAAATGCATTGACAAGGCGACCGGCACAGTACGGGGCGAAGGCTCTGTGGCAATAGCCAAGGTAAACAACTATTTCAACGCTTCAGACCTTTGGATATGATTACAACGGGAGACGCGCGCAACATACTGTTCTCGGCGTGTAAGGGGGTTGGGATAAAGGACATGCACACTTCATGGGCTATCCCCGAGGGGAAAGTCAATAGAGAGCGTATCGTCGTCATCACACCACCCGAGCAGACGTCGGACACGTATTGGGAAAATTGCTTTGTTGCTGTAAACCTGTGCGTCCCCGACATCAAGGGAGAAGCGAACCTAAAACGGCTGGACGAACTCGAACGGGCAGCCAAGGCGAGATTCAAAGAATGGACATACGGTACTTATGACGGATCCGCATACAGGTACAGGTATGAGAATATCGGCCGCGAAGAAGATGTGAACCTCGGATGCCACTATATCTACATCAGAGTACTATTCAGAGTATTAAACATTAAAAACAACTAAAACAATGGCAAAAGTAATAGCAGTAGGAATCAAGAAGCTGTATTATGCAGACCCCGCGAAGGTCACAGGAGATCTTACGGGTACCCTTCTGGCAACCATCATTAAAGATGTCAGCACGAAACAGGTGGAGAACATCCACCAAGACACATGGAGCATCGAAGAGGAGGAGCCGTCTACGACGGAGTACAGGAATCAACTCACCAATGGCGTATATCGCCAAGACACCGAAATGGGTAACATTCAGATGTCGTTTACCATCGGGCAATACGACTATGAAACCAAGGCGGCTTTCATGGGCGGCACGGGGTCGGAGACGTCATGGAAACGTGCGCGAGGCGTCACGCGCATTGAAAAATGCATGATCGCCCTGACGGAGGACAACCAGTATTGCGTCTTTCCGAAGGCCTCGGTTATCGCCCGTAACACCAACAATGAGGGAGCCGTAGGTATCGGTGTAGCAGCTGCTGCCCTGGAACCCGACAATACGGCGGTCTCGTCGGAATATTGGTTCGATTCTTCGGAGGTGAACGTCGAATAAGAACCTCCAAGCCATCAGCAGTCCAGGGGTGGGAGGCGTGTGCCCCTCACCCCTATTTCTTAAAATCAATCTTATGAAATTGGAGTTTATCAGTATCCGCATCGCATCGAAGGGATATACTGTATACAAGATGTCCCCCATGACGGCAACGCGCATCATGACAGTGCGGGATGTCAACAAAGATCCGGACGAGAGTAAGGCATGTATATCGGCGATGGCGCATAGTATAGCCTTGGCGGTTGTCGGCAGCCGCAACATATTCGCGGGTGTCAGGGTGTGGTTTTTACGCCGCAGATTCATGAGGCGGGGCACATTCAACGAGTTGTTCGACTGTTACCAGAAAATACTGCTGATGATACCCCTTGAGGATATTGCCTCGGTTGCAGCCGTAATGGAGGGATTGTCCGCAACAATATCCAAAGACCATGAGTAAATCGGCGGATATTGTCGCCAGGTCATTGTTGAATACGCATCATGCGTCGGTAAAGCTCGGGGTGCTGACATTCCGGGTATACCAGCCGTTCGTGAAGGATTTGGCAAGGGCATTCGCCGGAGGGAAAATAGACATTTCGATCTCCGGAAGGCAAAAATATTCCATGGAAACAATATCCAAGCTGCTTTTTCGGCGCTCATGGTGCCAAAAACTATTCCTGTGGTACGCCAAGCGGTATGCCACCTGTGAAGAGATTTCCGCCGCGACCATGAAAATAGCCGACATCGTATCGGGCAAAGACTTGTTCGATTCGGTGAAGATCGACAAAACACGCCGGAAAACAGTGTCTGAAACCGTCGGGAATAATACGATAACGGGCATTATTGCAACGATGATGGATCAATTGAACATCTCCTACAACGAAGCCTTCCAAGGCATAAACTACCCTACCATGCTACTCATGATGACCGACAAGGTGCGCACGCTCGTAGGGGACGAGGAAAAAATAGTGCGGGGATCGGGCGCTGATATGGCCCGGAGAAGAAACAATAAGAAAAGAGGCAATAAAGAGCAGCAATGAGCGCATTATCATTCAAAATAAACGCGGAAACCGATAAACTCAAGAGTTTTATTACCATGCTTGAGCGGTTGCGGCAGGTACTGGCCGAAATCCCGGACAGTACAAAGGAATTCGACGTCATAAACCGTAAAATTGGCGAGATGGAAGCGCGTGTCGAGCAGACAATGCGCAAGATCGCCCAGATGGAGCAGCAGGCAATGGATGCGGCGTCCAAGGCTGCCGCATCGG
>ERZ834859.1414-NODE-1414-length-26294-cov-8.396661_pt1 | contig 26294 bp, 22 predicted proteins | sample MGYA00519947_ERZ834859 | MGnify/ENA primary metagenome ERZ834859 (study PRJEB31850, sample SAMEA3708763) | human gut metagenome | biome: human gut; feature: human-associated habitat; material: faeces | place: China | collected 2014 ...
GCGGATGGCCTCCTCACCGGCGGCGGTGCGGAAGGTGACCTCGGCGGCGGGCAGGTCGCCTTTTACCAAGGCGCAGGCCAGGGGCACGGCTTTGTCCGCGTCGTCAATGGCGATGACGGGGATGATGCCAATTTTAAATATTTGTTCTGAGATCTGCACCATATTTAACGTCTCCTTTTTGATGTTTCTAAACATGAAATCTATCACAAATTACAATATACAGGTAAAGCGATCAACTTTTGGTGGTCGGTTTTCCTGATACCAGGGCCGCACGTCGAGGCCAGTTGATTTTGCAGACAAAAAACTGGCACAGGACACCTCGCAGCATAAGATCCGCAACCATGGCAATCCAGATGGCGGCAAGGCCCAAACCGCACCGAACAAGGAGTATGGGACCAAGCGGCAGCCGTACTGCCCACACCCCCACCAGCACGATAAGAAATGGCGTGCGGCTGTCCCCAGCCCCTCGAAGCACACCGCCTAGAACAATAGAAAGGCCGTACAGGGGTTCCGAAACGGCAACAATGCGCAGCATATCGGCAGCCAGAGCAATCACCTCTGGATCAGAGGAGAAGCGTCCGGCCAAGGGCTCTGCGCAGAAAAACAGGAATATCCCGGCCAGGAGTCCGGAGCACATCCCAATTCGTCCGGAGAGCACTCCATATCTTCGGGCCAACACCGGTTGATTGCCGCCAATCGCCTGCCCCACTGCCGCGGTGGCCGCAAAGGAGCCCCCCTGCGCTGGCAAGTAGCTGATCGCCTCTGCCGTTACCGCAACGTGGTTGGCTGCCAGAGCAATATTCCCCAAACCGGCAACCATGTGGGTTACAATCAGCTGTCCGCAGCTGAAGCAGGCCCGCTCCAAAAACACAGGAATCCCCAGTGCCAGTGCCCGCCGTACCACAGACTTTTGGGGACGAAACAACACAACCGCTGTCATCTGCAACGGTCCTTTCCGCAGCGCCATAAACAGCGCCATAGAAATTCCCATGAGCCCTCCCGACAAGGCAGTCCCTATGGCTGCCCCGGTCACGCCAAGCCCAGCTCCCCAGATGGACAAGGAGCAACCCAGAATGACGACCTGCCTTGATGGAAATATTAGCAAATAATTCAAGCAGACATTAAGAAGGTTGGTCCCAGCATTAAACAGCAGAGGCGTTCTGGTATCCCCCGAACATCGGAGCACGGCAGACAGCACAGCCAGCAGAGCTTGCAGCGGCAGGCCCATGGCATAAAACCAAAGGTAGGCTCTGGCATTCGACAAAATCGTTGGTTCACCTCCCAGCCACAGAGGAATAAACCAAGACAAAGGGAGCATGCAAACAGCTGCCCCCGTCCCCATCAGCAGAGCACCGCTGGCTGCTTGATGCACCGCAGTTCTGGCACGGAACAAATCCTGCCCCCCAGCGCGTGGGCGACCTGCACGGAATAACCAACTCCTGCAGCAGCAAACAGTCCCATTAAAAGAAAGCACACCGCGGCAGTAAGCAGAAGCTGCTCTAAAATCGCTGGCCAGGACAGGCGGAGCAATGTAACAATGGGAACGGCGCTTTGGTTGAGCTGCGTGGAAGGTTCACACATGGTGTTGTCACCTCTGGGACCCGTGCTCCGCAAAGGGAAGCCGGGAAAGTGGGAACTGTACTGTACGGAATAAAAACCTGCTGCGTCAAGGGGCCCGGGGACATCTGCCCCGGGCCCCCGACAGGAGAGAAAGAAAGGAATGATCTCATAAAAATGCTTACAGTTTATCTTCCCGCATAAAGTGGGCATTGGTACCATTGATGGCAAAGAACTCTTCTGCGGCCCGCTCGCCGATGGTGTCTGGGTACTGGGGGATGGCGGCCAGATACTCTTTTTCATCTACATAGGTAAATGTACCGTCCTGCATAATCACCTTGCCGTCCACCGCAACCAGAGAAACCTCAGCCCCCCGGGCACTATAAACCAGGTTTGGTACCATATTGCGCATAGGATAGGTATATACCGGCAGCATGGAAGGACAGTTGAGATCAATGGCAATGAAATCAGCCCGCTTCCCCGACTCTAAAGAACCCACGGTATCGCCCAAGCCAACGGCTTTAGCCCCCTCAATGGTGGCCATACGCAGAGCCTTCCAAGCAGGCATGACCTCAGGATTCTGATACTTGATCTTGTTGAAGAGGCACACGTTTTTCATCTCATTGATGATATTATGGCAGTTGTTGCCGGGAGCCTGATCGGAACCCAGAGCCACCATACCGCCCGCCTCCTGGAAGGCCACGCTGGGGCAGACAATTCCATCAATGATTCCAATAGAGCCGGGATTGACGATCATGGAGGCCCCGCGTTTGGCAATAAGGGCAGCCTCCTCATCTGTGCAGTCAGTAAGATGAACGGCAATGAGGGATTCATCCAAATAGCCCAGTTCATCCAAGAAGGCGGTGGGCCGCTTGCCATAACGCTGAACGATCTGATAGGTCTCTCGGTCCCCCTGCTGCACATGCATGTGGATTTTGGTTCCCCTGTCTTTGACCGCCTTTTGGATGCGCAGCAGCATCTCTGGGCTGACAAAGTCAGCGCCTTGGGGCCCAAACAGGATCTTGATCCGACCGCCCGCCTTGTTGTTCCACTGGTCATACAGGGCAATGTTTCGATTCAGGCTCTCTTCGCCCATGGCGTCATCAAACTCATAGAGCTCGCCGGGTTGATAGACCCGCCGTTTGGCCGCCCGGATGGTTTGGGCAATGTTGCCTCGTGCCCCCACCTTGTCGATGAACGCACACACGTTTTCCATCTTGGATTCATAGTCGCCCAGCGTAGTGGTGCCCGCCCGGATGGCCTCCAGAATGGCCACCCGGCTGCCCGCATCTCGCTCCTTATCGTTGACCGCGTTGTCAAAAGGCTGAAGACCGAACATCATCCAACTATTGGTGTCCTGGGCCAAGCCCCGCATGATGTTGCAAGCCGTGTGCATGTGGCCGTCAATAAAGCCGGGCAGCACCATGTGATGATCCAGGATGATGGTTTCCTCAGCGGTATATTCCACTAAAATTCTGGACCGGTCGCCCACCTCCAGAATCTTGCCTCCATCCACAGCCATGGCGGCGTCACCGTGATAACCCACGCCAGCCCCTTCCATGGTATAGAAATGGGGCGCCACCACAATAGTATCAATCTTTTTCATAAAAAGCCTCCTGTTCCAATGGTGAAGCAGTTAGTGCACTTTCTCCGGGTAACGCAGCTTGGTAAGCTGGGTCAGCGCAAACAGAACCACTACCAGAATAACAGCGGTAACCACAATGCTCAAGATATATTGTCTCGTCAGGCCGCCGAAAAGGAATCCAAGGAACGCCGAAATACCAACTGTGATTCCGTAGGGCAGCTGGGTCATGACGTGGACCACATGGTTGCAGGAGGCACCGGTGGAGGAGAGTACGGTGGTATCGGAGATGGGGGAGCACTGGTCGCCGAACAGACCGCCGCCGATGACCGCGCCAACCACAAACGGAATGGAAATATCAAAGGCAACGGCCATGGGGAAGGCGATGGGCATCATAATGGACCACACCCCCCAGGAGGAGCCGGTTGAAAAGGAAATGAGCGCGCCAAACAGGAACACAAGGGCAGGAACCAGTCCGGGAGTCAGGTAGTTCTCTACAATGTGGATCAGAAACTCGCTGGTGCCCATACCTTTGACGATGGAACCCAGAGACCAAGCACACACCAGGATGAAGGGGACAGAAATGAGTTCGGCCATGCCGTTGACAAAGGTGTCAAAGGCCTTAGTCACACTGAACAGTTTGGTGCTCACACCCATAATACCGGCGCCCACCGCGCCGCCCATAAAGGCGATGCAGATGGCTAGGGTAATGTTCGCGTTCCGGAAGCATTCCACCAGCCCATTGTTGACCAGATCGCCGGACCAGAAAATGGTGGCAAAGAGGGAACCAAAGAGGAAGAGGATGGGGATGATAAAGTTCCACATGGTGAGCTTATAGCCCTGGGGCAGTTCATTTTTCACCTCAGGTACCAGGGGCTGGATCCCATCGCCCAGCAGCTTGCCGGTCTCCCGAGCCCGCTTTTCTTCCTTGTACATCGGCCCGAAGTTCAAACCAAAAGTAGCGACGATCAAAACGGTGATCATGGCAAACACGCCGTACAGGTTAAAGGGGAGCATATTCAGCCAGATGCCCCACTCGCTGCCCTCAATGCCGGCAGCCAACAGTTCTGCGGCAATCAGACCGGTGATGAAGGGGCCGTAGCTACTGATAGGAGAAAGAGCGGCCAAGTTGCAGCCCATGGAGTCCAGGATATAAGCCAGCTTTGCTCGGGAGATACGCACCATATCGGTAACAGGACGCATAATGGTACCCAGCATAAGGCAGGGCTCCGTGTAGCTGAAAATGAAGGCGCTCAGGCAGGTGACGACCTGGCCCTTTTTGGCGGTATTGATGACTTTTGTCACCTTGGTGGCAAATGCCTCCGCGGCACCGGTGGTGCGCAGCATGGCGATCATGCCGCCAGAGAGGGTGACCAGAACAATCAAAGACGCGTTTCCGCTGAGAGAAGGGATCACATAGTCCGAGATAATTTTGACAAAGCCAACCAGAGGATTAAATCCGTTCATCATGGTGGAGCCCAGCCAAACTGCGATAAACAAAGAGAAAATTGTCTGCTTGGTCCACAGGGCCAACCCGATGGCTACGATGGGGGGGATGAGACACAACACACCATATGTGGTATCCATACAAGAAACCTCCTGTCATAAAATACTCTGTGGTTTTTCTTTCATGGAATCGCTGCTTTCGCAGATACAGGCCCGCCAAAGCCCAGGACCCACACCTCCTCACTTCTTTTTTGACTCTTTTTACCTCTCTCCAATGTACACTGCTTGGGCGGGGCAGCCTGCTGCGGGTTGCACTGGATCAGTTCCGGTTTTCGTAACCGGAGGCATACATGCTGGCGGGAATAAACTGTCCCTGGCCGTAGCGGCCCACAAACTTGGCGTTTTCCACTACCACCTGTCCCCGCAACAGAACAGTCTCCACCCGGCCGGACTGGCGGCGTCCCTCATAGAGGTTGTAGTCCACGCCGTTGGGGTTGTCCGCCAGGCGGATCACGCCCTCATAGCTGGGATCAAAGATCACAATGTCTGCGTCGGAACCTACCGCCAACGTGCCCTTTCGGGGGTAAATGCCGTTGATCTTAGCGGGCTGGGTAGCGATGACGTCTACAAATTTCTGACGGCTCAGCTTGCTGGTACATACGCCTTCGGTCCATACCATATGCAGGCGATCACCGGCACCGGGGGAGCCGTTGGGGATCTGCGTGAAATCGTCCCGCCCCGCCTGCTTGAGCTCGGCTACGTCGATGCCGCAGTGGTCGGAGGAGACCGCCGTCAGCAGTCCGCCGGCCAGAGCCTGCCACAGGGCCTCACAGTCCTCCTGATCCCGCAGGGCAGGGGAGCAGACAAACTTGGCCGCTTCGTTGAAATCGGGGTTATCCAGAACCTCCTTGGTGGTGGTCAGATAATGGGTGCAGGTCTCGCCGGAGACTCGCTGGCCAGTCCCCTTCGCCTTTTGCAGTTCGGCAATGGCCTCCCTGCAGGTCATATGTGCAATATATAGGGGTGTATCGGTCTGGCCAGCCAGGTAGATAGCCCGACGCACCGCCTCCGCCTCGGTAAAGGGCGGGCGGGAGACGTAGTGGTAATGGGGGGTCAGCTGTCCCTTCTTTACGCACTCGCTGCGCAGGAAATTTAGGATCTCACCGTTTTCTGCGTGGACAAATACGGTGGCACCTACCTGGCGGCTCTTCTCCAGAATGCGGAAGAAAGTTCCGTCGTCCACATGAAGCGGAGAGCCATTATACGCCATAAAGATCTTAATGCTGGAGATCCCTCGCTTGGGAAAGTCCTCAATTTCCTCAAATATGCTGTCCATGATATATGTTACCATGGCGTGAAGGGCAAAGTCCACGCAGGTTTTATCCTTTGCCCGGGTGTTGATTCGGTAATCAATGGAGTCAAGCAGGCCCCGGTCCGGATCCTGAGGCGCAAAATCCACAATGGTAGTAGTTCCGCCTACAATGGCGGAGTCGGTGGTCTCATAACCGGCGGTGTCCCGATCACCCACGTTGCACAGGGCGGAAAAGTGGGTGTGCTGGTCTACGCCGCCCGGAAACACATATTTTCCCTGGGCATCTATCACACGATCTGCCTTCTCGTCCAAATGGGCCCCCATGGCACGGATGATCTCACCCTCCACCAAGATATCACCCACAAACTCCTGTTCCGCGGTTACAATGGTGCCTCCTTTGATCAAGGTGCGCATACAGTCATCTCCTAAAACATCAAATCTTCTTGTGTAAACATGGGGAACCCCACGATCTTCTTAGGCTCCGGAAATCCCCAGGTAGATACCTTGCTGGTGTGCAGCCCCATGTCCACCATGGCCTCTGCAAATTTGACTGCGGGCATCACTCCGTCCAGCACGGGAACGCCCAACCGGGCAGACAAGTCCTGGACAAAGTCCACAAAACCGGCGCATCCCAGCAGGATACACTCCGCTCCGTCCTGCCGCACTGCCAGTTCTCCCTGGTGTGCCAGAGCCTCCAGCCCCCTCTGCGGGTCCCGACCAAATTCCAACACGCTCAGGCCGGTAGAGCGGATGGAGCGGCAGAATTTCTCCGCTCCGTAGTTGGCTACCACATCTTCCGTCACCTTGCGGGAGCGATCCAGCACCGATACGATAGAGAAATAGGGGGCAATGAATTTTGCCGCTGTGATGGCCGACTCGCAGATCCCCAGCACCGGCTTAGAGGTGACCTCCCGTGCAGCCTGGAGCCCGGGGTCCCCGAAGCAGGCAATGATAAAAGCGTCGGCTCCTTCCTCCCGGTCTCCCCGGATCACCTCTTTCAGAACCCCGGGAACAGCCAAATGCTCATCCACATAGCACTCGATACTGTCCGGTCCGGACGCCGGGCTGACAGCCCAAACCTGGGTATCGCTGCGGGCCACCCGGCGGGCCAGATTCTCTACACTGTCGGTCATAGATTGTGTCGTATTGGGGTTGATGATCTTGATTTTCACATATCTCCCTCCTCTTGATCCAAGGCTTGAACCATTTCCATCAGCAGCTGGGCACCCCGGTACAGGTCCTCAGGCGCACTGTACTCACGAATAGAGTGGCTGACTCCGTCTTTGCTGGGAATGAACAGGAGCATGGAGGGCACGGTTTTTCCCCAATTCATCAGATCATGACCAGCGCCGCTGAACATGTTCCGAAAGCGGATGCCGCGGCGACAGCAGAGCCTCTCACTCAGCTCCATCAGCTTCGGGCTGCACTGGGTCGGCTCCTGACGGATATACGCTTCCCCTGTCAGCTCCGCATGCTCTTCCAGCACGGAAGCGATCACCTGATCCATGGGCTCCATGGTCGGGTTGCGCAGTTCCACAATAAACTCCACCTTGCCAGGAATCACATTGACCGCTCCCGGAAACACCTGGAGCGTGCCCACGGTACAGACCATATCCGGCGAAGCGGCTCTGGCCCGATCCATAAGCTTGGTAATGATCCGGCAGGCGCTTACCAGGGCATCATCCCGCAGATGCATGGGTGTACTGCCTGCATGGTTGGCGCAGCCGGAAACCGTCATGCGGTAGCGCACGATACCTACAATGCCGCCTGCCAGGCCGATTTGCGCCCCCTCCGCCTCCAGAAGTCCCCCTTGCTCAATGTGCAGCTCCAAATAGCACTGATATTGGGCTAAATCCTGGCGGCAGGCACCCACCTGCTCCATCGTAAGGGCGTGAAGTGCCAGATTGGGCCGCATGGCACCGTCAATTGCTCCTCCGGTGAAGGCCTTGCTGCCAAAGGTCCCGCCGATGACATTACCCTCCTCCTCGGTAAAGGCAACCACCTGAATGGGATGCCGGTTTTGATACCCCAGCTCCCGAAGGCGCTGCACACATTCGATACCGGCCAATACGCCGTAGGCTCCGTCATAGATCCCACCCCCGGGCACTGTGTCGATGTGGGACCCCATGCAGATAGTCTTCCCTTTGCCGGGCAGCGTACCAATCAGATTGCCTACGGGATCGATGGACGTCTGAAGTCCCGCCTGCTCCATACACCACTGCACATAGGCCCGTCCTTCGTCATAGGCAGGCGTATAGGGCAGTCGTGTGGTTCCTTCCCCTGGCACAAAGCCGATCTGTCCCAGCCGGGTGAGATGGCCGGATAAGCGGGGGCCGTTGATATCACTCATGCCCGGTCCCCCTGGGCTGCGTGGGCGCGGACAAACTCCTCCAACGCCTCCAGACCCTGTTCCAGGCATTCCATGGATGTGGCATAGGACAGGCGAATGTACCCCTCACCAAAGTCTCCAAACGCGGTGCCCGGTACCACAACCACCTGCTTTTCTTCCAGCAGCTTCATAGCAAATTCCTCGCAGGGCATGCCCAGGCGACTGATGTTGATAAACGCATAGAAGGTTCCGGCAGGAGTATGACAGGACAGCCCTGGAATTTCAGCGATTCGCTGTATCACATAGTCTCTGCGCAGACGGTACTGCTCCACCATATACTTCAGGTGATCTTGAGATCCCTCCAACGCTTCAATGGCAGCAACCTGGCATGGAGTAGCCGCACAGGCACTGACATTTTCCTGCAGCTTGATCATATTTCGGATCAGTTCCTCCGGTCCAGCGGCGTAGCCAATACGCCAGCCGGTCATAGCATACGTTTTGGAAAGGCTGTCAATGACCAACGTGCGCTCCTTCATTCCGGGCAGGGTGGCAAATCCAGTGTATGTCCTCCCGTCAAAGAGGATATGCTTATATACCTCGTCTGCTAGCACCACCAGGTCCCGCTCCTGAGCCAGTTTTGCCAGCTGGGATAGTGTCTCAGCACTGGCTACGGCTCCCGTTGGATTGCAGGGGCTGTTTAAAATGATCGCCTTTGTCTTGCTGGTGATGGTCTCGGCAACAGCGGATACATCCAAATCAAACCCCCGCTGTGCATCAGTTTTCACGGATACCGGCACGCCGCCGCACATCCGGATCTGCTGAATGTAATTGGTCCAGCAGGGCTCATTGACGATGACCTCATCTCCTGGGTTCAGCAGCACCTTCAGGGCTAAAAACAATGCTCCCATAGCTCCGGGCGTTACTACGATCTGGCTCGCCGGATCGTAGGACAACCCTTCTGTACGCGCAAGATAACGGGCGATAGCCTGGCGCAGAGCCAGCAGGCCCGCATTTTCGGAATATTTGGTCTTGCCTTCTCGGATGGCCCGGCACCCGGCCTCCACCACATTTGCCGAGGCGGTAAAATCCGGTTCTCCCAGCGTGAAGCTGAGCACACGGTCATATTCCAGCGCCTTATTAAACATTCTCCGGATCTTGGAGGGCTGGATCTGCTGGGTGTTGTCTGAAATCTGAATCATACAAGTGACTCCTTTCTGCTCTGATTTTTCCGTTCCCTGAGTTTTAGAATGGTCATCAATATACCAAACACCAGGGAAAGGACTGCGGCAAATACAATGCGATACTCTTGGGGAAGAAGAAAACCAACGGTATTGATGGGAATCCAAAACAGTGGAATGGTTTTAAACAGGGTAAAATCCACCAGCTCGCCCCAGTCCACCGAGTCCACTGCCTGGCGCGGCGTAATATGGCGTCCCTCCAGAAAGCGGATCTCGCCATAATTTCCACACACCCGCATCAGGGCGGAGTGGATGGGGGCAAAAAACAGATTGTTGGTACAGCTGGTAAAAAAGGCTAGCGCCAAAGCATTTCCATATCCGGGAAGCAGCCCAGCCGCCATGGCTTGCTGCGTACCCTGGCTGAACACGCTGAAGGCCAGGGTAACAAAAAGGCCTCCTACTCCCCAGCTTACACTTTTGAACCATGTGGCCCGGTTGATCTGCCAGTGTCCCTCCAGCATCCGCCCCGAGAGCAGCTCTCCCGCCGTAGCATAGACGGAAAATTGAATAAATCCGGCCAGATAAGGATACATTGCATTAAACCAAGCAAAGCCCCCTGTAACACAAAGGAGCACGGTGGCCGCGGCCAGCAGTCCATAGGCAGCCACCCAATAGATATCCCTTCGTTTCATATACATCCCCTAACTTTTGTATCCTAAATATAGCAAAATGGAGCCGGCGTTGAAATTCAGCGCCGGCTCCATCTTATTTAATCCATGTATTATCCAAGGAGATCTTATATTTCTCTGTATGGGACCGATGTTTCTTTTTATACCACTAAAGGATACTGCAATTCAAACAATTTCAAGCAAGCTTTATTGCTTAAATTTATTTATAGTGCATCAAAATCAATCTTGTTTGTGGACATTGGGAGGCTTTGGAGCATTTGCACCCGATTCCGTACGTTCATCTTGGTGTAAATACTGTGGAAATGTTTTTTTACCGTATGGATGCTGATATTCATTTTTTGGGCAATGTCTTCATTGGACAGTCCATGTACCGCCAGATCCAACATCTCTCCCTCCCGACTGGTCAGACCGTATTGACGGCACAGCTTCTCATGGTACCCTTTTGCAAAGAAATAACGGGTGTCACCCTTTTTAGCCTCATATACCAGACGGTATGCAAAGTGCTTGTGCAGCTGCTCCAGTACAAACATATCCCGTTCACTGAATGGAGGCTTGTCTGCCTCACGATACAGCCGCAATAGGCCCACCGGCTCCTCCCGGAAACAGATCGAGAGTCCCACCGAGTGGGTCAGGTGGTTGGGCAAATAAAAGTTCTGGTAAATTCCTTGATTTTTTATCTGCTCCTCCGGAACGGACATGGATTCCCGAAAGGCCCCACCTTTGCAGGTATACAGAACCCAGCGAAATGCGTCTGAGTTTAAACTCTCCTGTACCCAGGCATTCACTGCCTGCTGAGACAGGTGAAACGCCGCGGGCGTCTGAAACTGATAGGCCCCGTCTTCGGTGGTGGAGATCCGGGCAAAAATAGCTGCATCATAAGGAATAAGAAAGGGCAGCCATCGATTCAGCATTTCCTGCTGCATCTCCTCTACTGTATAGATAAAAGAAATATTATACGCAATTTCATTGAGGAGTATCCACTCATTTTCATTTAAAAATGCCATACTGGCACCTCCCTAAACATTTGTATCAAACTATAATGGGAAGATTAAAGCAGTCGATATCACCTGATTTACTGAGAATCCCGTTGCAGTTGAATATCCCCCTTTTGTCTCTACACAGATAATCAATATAAACAAGGGATTATACGCACCTTGTTACTCATCACCCCCGTCGTACAACCTAGTTATTGTTGCTTATTTCAGCAGTCCTCCAACAAAAGCCAGTTCTGCACGGTACACTGCCTATTGGGACGGCCAATGTTGTACGGCTCGTATTTCATCAGCCCTCTTCTTCTGGGAAGGCTATAACCACCCCTACGAGCTACTCTTTGAAGTGTTACTCCCTTCCATGCTGTTATAAATGTGAACTATTTCCTGGGTTATTTTCACTTCTTTTCAGTTAATGACTTTGCATATCTGCTCCAATTGGAATTACTTCGCCGTCCATAAGAAAAATTCATCACTTTTGCTTCACTTTCATGTTGTATCACTCTGAGTTTATTTTATTTATTATACCGTAATATTTCTGAAATCACAGTATAGTTTTGTTTAAAAATCAGCGCCCTTTTTGAAATCAGCTGCTTCAAAAAGGGCGCCAAGCATAGAAGCCTGCACCGAACCCCGGAACAAAGGGGTTCAAATCTGGGCGATTCCTAAAATCAGCCGTTTGGCATCTATGGAATAATCGGTAAATTTTCAAGCAAAAAAAGCCCGAAAACGCTTGATGCCGTAGGCGTTCAGCCTACGGCATCTATAGCGTTTTGATATTCTGTCATGTGTTGATAAAAAAGATACATTCGCAAAGCATTGCGCCACAAGGCTTTGCGGCATTTCTATGAAAATTTTTCAAAAATCCAAGTCTGACTTCCGAACCCCCGACCAATGATTAAAGGGGATGACCTATTTCTTTATATGTATTGTAACAGGCAATGCTTCTTTAGTCAATGGCTCTTATTAAAAAGTCAATCAAAGCAAAAGGAAACGGGTGATGTGTCATCACCCGTTTCCTTTTACTTCAACCGTATGATCTGCTCGTACAGTAACACGTATTTTTTTCGGATGATCTTGTTTCCATGATAATGGCCAAAGAAGTGATACTTGAACTGGCACCGCTGGCCAATCTCCTCCAGAAAGTCTGTGAGGGCATCTGGCTTGGACAGCGGCCCCAGGAGGTCGTTCTGGATGCTGGTGGGACCGCAGTGGGTGAGGAGGTAGTCCACCCTCCACCCGGCCTGATCCAAGCTGGTCCTGGCCTGGGTGTACTCCGCTTCGTTGGGCAGCTCCTCCCTCCACCAGGAGCGGTGGTTGACCCGGAAAGCTGCGCCCTGGGCGTTGAGCTGCTGGAACCGCCGCAGGAAGTCCGGCGCGTCCGGCTCCAGGATGCCGTCCTGGATATCGTGGCTGCTGGCGCCGCCCATCGCAAAGAACATCCTCCCGCCCAGATCGAACACCTGCCCACGCTCCAGCATCAGCACTGAGGGTCGGATCGTTCGCACCCTGCCGCCGTGCCACTCCGCCTGGGGGTAGGCAGCCAAGGCGTCATAGTTTTCATGGTTGCCGGACACGAAGGCCGTGGTGAATGGCCTGGAATCCAGGAAGTTCAAGCCTGCGTCATCTCGGCTGTCGCCGTACCACACGCCGCCGAAGTCCCCGGCAATCAGGATGACATCTTCTTTGGTTAGTCTCTCTTGCTCATAAAAGCTCTCAGGCCGAAAATGGCTAAAGTCTCCGTGGGTATCTCCTGTGATGTAAAGTTCCATTCTATTTGTCTCCTTTTTCTAATTATATCACAGTTTTTTCTCCAGTTCCGCCCCTGGATACCGAAAGCGGATTCGGATGGTCTCAGCGTCCACCACTGTGATCCGTTCCACCGCCATGCGTACTTGTTCATCGCTGTACTGTTGGTTGACCTCCAGTTTCGCCATCCACTCCCGCAGTTCCGCCATCCGGGATTCCTGGGCTGCATTGTGGGTCTCACTCTGTTCCGCATCTGCAATCCGCTCCTGGAGGGCCTGTTTTTCATCCATCATTGCCTTGAGCCGGGCATTGAGGATCTCATCATCCATGTGTTCCAGCACCTGATCCAGCAGCAGTGCTTGTTGGTCGGTGATGTCCTTCAGTTTCTGACGCAGATCGATGAGACTGACTCCACCAACGGTATTGCCTCCCCAGGCCATTGCAGTGAATGTCAGCATATCCTCCTTCACTTCCGTTCCAGCCTGGACAAACTCGTTGATGGCCTCCTGGATGGCCTGATGCAGTTTTTCTTCGTCCAGCGTGGGGGAGTTATGGCAGTATTTCGTTCCAAATTCCAGCCGGGAGATGCACCGCCAAACGATCCGCTTTTTCCCGTTTCTGGCCCAGGTCACCCGCTTATAGGGCGTTCCGCACTCCCCGCACACCAGCAGTTCAGAAAGTGCATACTTGGCGGAGTATTTGCCCAACTCCGTTTTACCGGTTTTTTGCATCACTTTCCGCTTACTGGAACGGCGGGCCATCTCCTCCTGTACCCGGTAAAACATTTCTCTGGGGATGATGGCAGGGTGATTATTTCTTACATAGCTCTGTCCCCGTTCTCCGTTGTTCTTTTTCACCCGCTTACTGATGCAGTCGGTGGTGAAGGTCTTACCCAGCATGGCATCCCCGATGTACCGCTCATTGGTGAGGATGTTGCGGATCACCTGATACGACCATCGCTGGATAGCCTGGGCAGTGGGGACCCGATCTGCCTCCAACTCCTGCTGGATCTGGGACAAGCTGCATCCATCCAGGTACCTCCGATAGATGCGCCGCACCGTCTCTGCTTCCTGCGGGTCGATCTCCGGCTTTCCATCTGGCCCCTTCCGGTAACCCAGCAGTTTCTTATACTGGAAGGGCACCTTACCTGCCTTTTTACTCTCCTCTTTGCCCCAGATGATATTTTTGCTGAGAGACTCACTTTCTGCTTGGGCGAAACCGCTGAACAGGGTGATGAGGAATTCGCTGGACTCGGTGAGGGTGTTGATGTTCTCTTTTTCAAAGATGACCCCAATGCTATTGGCTTTCAGCATCCGCACTGTCTCCAGGCAGTCCACTGTATTTCGTGCGAAGCGGGATAGGGACTTGGTAAGGATGGTGTCGATCTTTCCTTTTTTACAGGCGGCTATCATCTTATTGAAGTTTTCCCGCTTTTTCATGCTGGTCCCCGAGAGTCCTTTGTCAGCAAAGATGCCGGCCAGCTCCCAGTCTGGATTCTCCTCGATTTTCTGGGTGTAGTAGGCTTTCTGTGCCTCGTAGCTGGTGATCTGCTCCTCGCTGTCAGTGGATACCCGGCAGTAGGCTGCCACCCTCTGGTGCTTCTGTGCCCCCTTCAGCGGAGCGTTAACATTTTTCGTTGCCGGTATGATCCGTACCTGCCTCTGTGCTGTCTGTTCCATGTTCTGTCCTTTCCCGGTGCTCCTGTTGGAAGGTGACTTTCACCGTATTTTCTTCCGATATGTTGATATGAGAAACCGCCAGCCGGATGTGGTCCCAGCACACATCCAGCGGGCGGTTTGTATGTTCCTGTGTGTCAGGGCAGCAGGCATACCTCGCTGCAACCCCTTGTAAGATCAGGGAGATGACTTCCTGGGGATCGTCAGGGTGCTCCAGTCCCCGGTTGATCGCATTGGTCAGGCGAATGACCTCTCCAGAAGGCTGATAGGAAGTCTGCTCCGGCCTATCCCATTCTTCCATTTGGTGTATGACTTCTTCCAACAGGATCTCGTCCTGTAGTCTCGCTCACCTTCAGCTCCACGTCGTTGGTCAGGTTTCCGATGGCAGTGATCTTCAGCATAGTTCATTTCTCCTTTTCATGTTGGTGATAAATATCGTTGATGAATGTTGCAAAAATATCTTGGATCTGCCCCAGAGAGCAGGTCCAAGATGTATAGATCAATAGCCGGTACGGGGCAGAGGAATGGGTTTTCCATACACCTTCGTCACCCACCGGCTGATGGCCTGGACCCAGGTCCCGTTGTACACACCGCCTACATCCGCGATGTTGACGAAGCTGGAACCTGCATTCAAATTGGAAACCGTGATACAGTTCAGATAGGGCTTCTCCACCTGGGCAAAGCCTGCGGGAACCTGACCGAACACAAACATGATCTCGGTCACACGTTCATTGCCGGCAAGACCCAGAGCAGCCGCAGAGGCGTCCAGCGTGTAGCTTTTGCTGGTAGAGAGATTGTCGGCCAAAGTACGGTGCTCTCCGCCATTCACCCGGTAGGCGACCTTATAGGTACCGGGGAAGTTCCAGGTCCCGGTCACCACCGTGCTCAATCTTACCTGAGCGGGCAGGGTGTCCCGGAAATAGAAACTGTCCAGACGGACGTTTGAGGTATTAGAAATGCCGGAGAAGGTGTAGCGGACCGGCTGGCCGCTCATTGCTTCCTTGGGGCCTGTCTTGGTGATGGACACACCAGTGGTCAGGCTCTTGTTGGTTACCTCAAAGCGCACGATCTGGCCCTCATGCTCCAGGTAGGCGGTCAGTTCCTGCTCATTCACGCCGTAGTTGGATGGAGCCTTGACTTCCCGAATGGTATAACGCGACAAGGGGAGCTGCTTGGAAACCGCAAGCCCCCGGCCATCGCTCCGAATGGTGTCTACCAGATTGCCCGCCTTATCGTAAATTTCAAACACAGCTCCCTCCAGCAGCGTCCCGGCGGGCAGGCCGGTGGTGGGGTTGTAGTCGGCGGACTTCTTGACGATTTGGATTTGGCCCGTGATGGGGGTATTCTCCCATTCGACCTCCGTTACCTCGCCTGCCTTGACATAGACCGTGCGGAGTTGGGTGTCCGGGATATACCCCTCATTTTCCAGTTCACGCAGGTAATAGCGGCCCGAAACAGTCAGATCCTCAAACCAGGCATAGCCCCGGTCATCGGTGGTCTGCTGGTCGATGGGGTTATGGCCGCTGTCGTAGAGAATGAAGGACACGCCGGGGATGCCTTTGCCGTCGGCGGTGGAAATTTTATGGAGCAGGATGCCGGAGAGGGGCGCGTTGGTCACGGTGAGCGGAGGGCAGCTCCCATTTTTTACAGTGAAGTAGTGGGGCGTGTTGTCCAGTTTGAAGCCCTCGGCACTTTCCGTTTCCACCGCATAATAGCTGTCATCCTCCAGGGTCACAAAGACGCTGCCGGTTTTCCCGGTAGTCACGGTGTCCACCAGAGCGTCATCGCTGACCCGCCGGATCTCGAAGGTGGTGTTGGGGATACGCTTGGTTTTGTCGGCAGAACTGACCTTGATGATCTCCACACCGCCCACGGCGTTGTTGTAAAAACGGAGGGTCTGCGTGTCGTTGGGGTTGATGGTGACGGTCTGGCTCTGGCTGTCCGGATCGATGGTATATCCAGACACGCTCTCCAGTTCCGTTGCGATGACGGTGCCGGTTACCCCGGACAGGGTGATCTTGCCTGTGGAGTCAGAATAGTAGATGCCCTTGCTGGACAGGGTGCCGCCCCCGTCATCCACATAGCGGCCATCCGCGTATTTGATCTCAAACTTGACGCCCTCCAGGGGGACGGTCTTGGTCCCGTTCCGGCCCCACTTTTCGATTACCAGATTGCCCAGGGGCTTATTCCGAAATTCCAGAGTGACGGTCTGGCCCGCCTTGACCTGGACGGTCTGGGGGACATCATCCAACAGGTATCCGGGTTTGGCCCTGGTTTCCTTCACCACCAGCGAGGTGCCGGGGGCGACATTTTCCACCAGGAAGGAACCTGCGCTGTCCGTCACAAATTTACCGTTATTGTCGCCTACCACGGCTCCGTCTGAGGTGGTCACGAAGAACTCCACCCCGGAAAGCGGGAGCTTCTTCTCATCGTCCGACACCTTCTTGACCAGGACGGCCCCCTTGGGTGCGTTGGAAAAATAGAGGGTCACAATGTCCTGATCCTCGCCGGAGATATAGAAAGACTGGGGGGCGCTGTCAATGACGTGGGCCCCGTCGCTCTCCAGCTCCTCACAGATATAGTAGCCCTTTTTGAGCCCGGTCGCCGTGAAGGAGCCATTGGCAGAGGTCACATAATTGCCGATGACTGTCCCGCCGCTGCCGCTGACCTCGCCGCCCAGGTATTTTAGTTGGAACCGGCAGCCGGAAATTCCAGCTCCGGTCACACTGTCCTGCTTGTAGACTACCAGAGCGGACAAAGGTGTATTTTCAAACAGGAATGTATGACCCTTGCCAGCGGGGATAAACGCTTCCTGAGTGTCGCTGTCTTTGATGGAGAATCCAGTGGGCGGGGCCAACTCCTTTACTCGGAACCAGCCGTCCCGCAGACCATTGGCCGGGCCGGTCAGCTCAATGCGGCCATTTTCGTCCGTTGTGAATACGCCCAAGTCGTTGAGTTCGCCGGTTTCTGTATCATTGCCAGCGTACCACACCTGAAAACGAACATTGGGGAGGCGGTCATGGGTGATGCTGTTCTCCTTGATGATCTCAATGACAGGCCGCTTGTGGTCGTAAAAATATGCTTCCCGGTCCCGATTGGGGTACAGGGTGATATACTGGTCCGGGGCGTCCACCAGATAGGCGTCATTTCCCACAGATCGCTCGGAAATCTTGAAAACCCCTGGCCAGAGGTTAGGGACAGTCACAGACCCGTCCGGCCCGGTGGTCACTTCGGCAACGCTGTGACCGTCCGCCGCCTCCACCAAAAAGGTGGTGTTGGGAATGGGGATGGAGTGATCGTCGGCGTCAAATTTCCAGATGGTAAGGTTGGGCCGCTTATCATTTTGCAGGCAGATGGTGGCGTCCTTTCCGGGGAACAGCTGCACGTGGTACTCGGTGGGGTCCAGTAGGTGATCCGATACCGTGGAGGTTTCAATTAGGGAATAAACGCCCGGCTCCAGGCCCTCCCAGCAGATCTCCCCTGTGCCGGAAGAGGTGCGGTCCAGATACCGGGATCCGTCCTCGATTTTGGCAAGGCGATATGTGACGCCGCCCAGGGGCTTACCATCCGAACTCTCCTTATACAGATGAAGACTGGGCAGCTTGCTATTGGTGAACACGAACTGCGCCTGTTCGCCGCCATTCAGATGGATGATGCGCTGGGCGTCGTCGATCACATAGCCCGGACAATCCAATTCAGTCACGATATAGGCGGTATCGGCGGGGAGCTTGGAGAGGTCGATGGTCCCATCCTCCGAGGTAGTGTATTCCTCCGGTCCCCAGGAACCGTCCACCGCCTCAAAGCGGAACTTCGCGTTGGCGATGGGCTTGGAGAGGTCCGAGCTGTCTACCTTGATTAAATGGATGCCCGGCAAGCGGTCATTGAAGAAAACCAGCTTTTTGATGCCGTCTCCAGCCTTCAGCTCCACCTCCCGGGGCGTGGTATCCAGCACATGGCCGTCCCCGCCGGTGTCCCGTTCCTCGGCCCGGTAAGTGGCGGGCTTGCAGTCCGTGAGGAGGATCTCGCCGAACTCATCCGTCTGAAAGATGCCCAGACTCTCAGCGTCCCGGAAGATCTCGAAGGACACATTGGGCATCGCCTTCATGGTGCCGCGCTCATACTTGATGATCCGCAGGCCGGGCAGCTCCTTGTTGATGATGGTGGCATCACTGGTCTTGCCTGCCACCACAGAGACGGTCTGGACAGTGTCGGTATCCGCGATCCAGCCGGAGATACCAGCCAGTTCCCGTACCTCCCAGCCGCCGGGCTGGAGCTGATCGAAAACTGCCACGCCGCCGATCTTGGTCTTGGCGGTCTGGACCTCGCCGCTTTCGATGTGCTTGATCTGCACCGTTACACCGTTGAGCGCGTCCCCGGTGTCACTCAACTTCTGGACCCGCAGAGAGCCATAGGGCGCGTTCCAGAAGGTCAGGGTGGCAACCTTGTCGTACTCTACATCGGCGTGCTGGGTGCGCTCCTCCGACAGAAGGTGATACTGGGGCGGGATCTCCTCAGTGACGGTGTAATGGCCCTCAAGCGTCAGGGGGATGATGACTGTCCCATCCGGGCTGGTGGAGAAAGAGCCCACCTTGCGGCCCTCCGGGTCATAGACGGAGAATACAGCGCCCTCCAAGGGGATCTTGGTGCCCTCCTCCAGCTTCACGATCTTCAGCGCAGTCTCCTTCGGGTCAGGCTCACCGCCGCCCGTGTAGCTGCTCACTGCTGCCAGTTCCATGTGCCGGGAATTGTCCAGGTCGCAGATATAATTCTGCAAATTGCCGTACTTGTCCTTTTCCTGGCAGACTGCGTACATGGCGGCATACTGGGCAACATCCGCCGTCAGGGAGAGCTGGACGCTGCCGCTCTCGCCCTCGATGCTGTCTGCGGGGTACAGCACTTTGAATTTCCCGCCGTAGCCGTCCCCGGTCCACTTCGTAGTGACGGCGGTAATGTCCTGATCGTTCTCATCCACGATGCGGGTCCCCTGGGGCACCGAACCGGGGTCTGCAAAGGATACGGCTATATCGTAGTCATACACCCATGTTTCGCTCCAGATGGTGAATACCTGCTGTTTGTACTGCTTGCCGTCCACAGTGACAGAGTAGGCAGCAGATTTATCCGGGGTGGCCGTCATCCGGGGTTCCAGCATATAATTGTAGGTGGTGCCCCGCTTGTAGATATCCTTGGCCGCCGCCAGGATGCGGTTGCCGATGTCCAACTCAGAGCCAGTTAAGCCGGGGGCTACCTTCAAATTTGCGATGTTCCAGTTGGGGAGCAGGTAGCACCAAAGCGCCATTTTGGTAGCGTAGTAGGCTTGGTACTTGTTGTCCAGCTTCAATTCCCCCAAACTGCGGTGGGGGTAGCCGTTGGAGATGATGCCTACCACCTTGGGATCGCTGGATCGTTCATTGGCAAGATACTTGATGCTCTCACCCACGCCCACGGTCTGCGGGACGCCCTTGATATTGGGGTTGACGCAATAGGCTGGTACCTCTTTTTTCTGCCCCTTAGCGTCCACATAGTTGAAATAGGTATAGTCCTGAGTCCTGATCCGGCCATTGATGGTCAGGTATGACAGCTCATAGCCACCGTTATAGATATCCACCTCGCCCAGTGCTTCTTCCTCCGTGTTAGCTGCAAGGGCAGCGGTGGGAAGGATGCCCAGGAGTGTGACAAAGGCCAAGAACAGCGACAATAAACGTTTTTTCATTTTGGCCAAATTCCTCCTTGTACACAAAAATAGCGGCCCCCGGCACAGTTTTGTGCCGGGGGCCGCCTCGTCTGATGTTTATAGGGTTTGCAGGTACGCCAGATAGTCCAGGGAGCCGGTGAGCAGGAGGGCCATGTCTCCACGGGTGATGGTCTCTCCCTCCAGCGTCTCCGCCTGGGCAAGTCCCAGTTCCACCGCCTTGCCGCAGGCGGTAACGTAAGTCCAGCCGTCTCGTTCCAGGTATCGGAGCATGATGGTGCAGGCCATCTGCGGGCTGACCGGGTCGTCGGAGCCAAACCGTCCGTCCCCATATCCGGCCACCACGCCCATAGAGGCGCACACGCCCACCGCCACCTGCGCCCACTCCGGTACATCGGAGAAGTTGGTGGTACACAGCTTGGCGTAGTAGTCTCGTTCCCAGGCCACGTGCTCTGGGTTGAGGACGATGGGGCTGATCAGGCAGGCCAGCTCCGCCCGGGTCAACCCCTTGTCCAGGTGCAGGTCGCCGTGTTCGTCTCCATTCATCAGGCCTTCGGCCTGCAGGTGGGCGGCAGCGATCTCCTGGGGGCTGGGGGACTCCGCTGCCTGAGCGGGGCCGGTCAGCAGGGCCGCGGTCATCGCTCCGGCCAGGAGCAGGGATGCCAGGTTTCTCTGTTTCATGCTCGATTCCTCCTGTTTGGATATGATTGGGGTCTCGCAACACGAACCATATCACAAACCCTGGCGAAAGTCGAAGCCAATCGACACACAACCCGCAAAAATGGCAGACAGGTTTACTTGGCTACCGCAGTGACGCACCAGCGGTACTCCCGCTGGTCCCGGACACAGGTGTAGAGGGTCATACGGTCATCGCTGGTGGCGGTGGTGCCGGAGGTATCTGTTTCCAGCACCTTCTGGACGCTGACCACCTCATAGGTGCGGGTCCCCAGCTTGGTGGTCCAGGTGACGGTATCTCCCGGCTCCAGTGTGTGGAGGTCGCCAAAGTCATCTCTCACGCCCCGGTTGTGTCCTGCGATGCACACGTTGCCGGCCCAGATGCTGGTATCCGGGAAGTGGCCCGCCCCTTTCGCCAGGACGGAGCTGCCCGTACCCTGGTACACCTTGGTGGACAGGTCGATGGCGGGGATCTTAAGCGTTCCCAGATATCCGCCGGAGTAGTAGAGGTCACCGGTCACATCCGTCCAACCCATGGCAGCTGATCCGGCCCCACTGTTTCCACCGGGACTGCCCCCTACAGTTGGATAGGTCACGCCTCCTGTTTGGGTGACCAGCCCTCCGCCTGTCAGCGCACCGGGAATGAGATTGGGTGTCAGGGGAGTGCCAGAGCCCGGAAGATAGCTGGTGGGGCTCCCGAAGGTGGGCGGGATCAGGGCGGTGTTCTTGCTCCGATCCACATTGGGGTCGTCCCACTCATAGATGGTGTCATCCGAGGTGGGCCTGCCGAACAAATAATCGTCCGGGGCGTTCATGGTGTATTCCAGTGCGCTGGCCTGCCCTACGCAGAGGGTGCAGAGCATGGCAGCCAGCAGAAGTGCGCACAGTTTCAAGCGGTCATCTCCTCTCCTTGATCTTCTTGAAGGCGGCCACCCCGCCCACCGCCAGAGCGAGGATCACGCCGCCTGCCAGCAGGGGCTGTTTCAGCGCGGACAGGTCCACGCCCTGGGACGGGGTCTCCGCTCCGGGAGCCCCCTCCGCCATCGGCACCTCCTCCGGGGCCTCGGTGCTGCCGAAGATGGCGGTGTAGGTCACCATGTCACAGCCGGTCTTGGCCACCTCGCCGGTGTAGTTGGCCGTCACGGTGTAGCCGGTGGCATATCGGCTGGTGCTGGTGCCAGTGTAGCTGGCGGTGGCGGTGTAGCGGGTCACGGTGCCGCCCGCGCCGTCTGAATACTGCGCCTCGCTCCACTGGACATCAGCCAGGGTGAGGGTCTTGCCCTTGTCCTCGATGCTCTTGGGAACGAGGGATACATCTGCATCCGAGAGATTGGGGTAGCTACGGGTGGCGGAGAGGTTGTTGGTCTTGGTGGCGTAGCCGTCCGTCTTGACCTGGACGCTGGTGTGGTCCAGGTGCAGGGTGCCGGCGTAGCCCTCCGCCGTGGTGACCTCCATCTCTGCCTCCAGCGCCTGGAGGACCTGGGCCATGTCGTTGGTCTTGCTGGGCCGGGTGACCGTCTCGGTGTAGGGCTGGGTATCCACGCCCACCTCATTTTTTCGGGTCATGTCCAGCAAAGTGAACCATAGGCCGTCCCGCTCAAAGTCCTCTGTGGGGATGAGGCTTGGGTCATCCGAAAGGGAGAGCTGGTAGACCTTGTTGATCCGAGGTTCCTCCAGTTCCCCGTAGGTGTACTCATCCACAGAGATGGGGTAGTAGCTGGCGTCTTGGCGCGGGGGCTCCTCCGCAGCCATGGCAGGGATGCTCCCGACCATGATAACGGCCAGAGCGCACAGTGTGGTTACAATGCGTTTCATTGTCTTTCCTCCGTTTTTGTAATGTTCAGCCTGGATCATGGGTCATCTTTCGCCGTTTTTCCGCCTCCTCTCCTCGCTGCCCCGCCGAAGCAGGTACTCGTTCCAGTCCTTGCCCTGGGCGGGAATTTGAATGGACACGGCATAGCCCTCCTGGGTGTACTCGTCCAGGAACTTCTCCGCTGCCTCCTGTCCAGGCCCATCCGCGTCCAGGCACAGGACGATCTGCTTCAGGTGGGGATTTTCCCGCAGGTAGTTGTCCAGCGGCCCCCGGTACAACCCGCACAGGGCAACGGCGTTGCTCCGCATCTGCCGGTGCAGGGTGCAGAAGCTCATCAGGTCGATGGGAGCCTCGAAAACTGCTACATGATCCAGGCCAGGGTCGCAGGGCAGGCGGAAGGCGATGTCCTTATTGCTACCAGTAACATCTCCTTTGAACCCAGGGCCATTCCGGTCATAGGTGCCGCGTTTGCTGGCGAACACCGGCTGGCCCCCTCCATCCCGGCCCACAAACACGCAGTTGTGGTGGTCGGCATCCTCATACAGTAGGCCAGCTTGGATGAAGCTCTGGATGACCTGGGGGGCGATCCCCCGTTTCCGAAGGTAGGCGAAAACGTGCCGCTGGTCTGGGGCTGCACTGGGCAGGGCAAAGGCGGGCCGTTCCTTTTTTGCTGGGGACGGCTGGTGCGGGACGGGGGAAGCCCTCGCGCGGTGACCGTTGAACTCCAGCAGGTAGCTGACCGCCTCCCGGAAGTCTTTTCCACAAAACTCCTGTAAGAAGGCGATCGCATCCCCACCCGTCTGGTTGGAATATCGTCTCCAGGTCCGGCGCTCTTTGATTCGAAGGCTGTCCATCTCTCTGGTGGTGTAGTAGCTGCCCACCCGCCGTACCTGATACCCCAGGTGGGTGAGCAGGTCCGGCAGGTCTGTCCCCTTGGCGATGTCCATCTCCCGCTCAGTAAAGCGGAAGGGAGTTTGTTGTCTGACCATGATTATTCACCTCCTCTCCGGCCAAACGAAAAAGGCCCCCAGGACACCCCGGTTCTCCGGGATGCCCTGGGGACCTCTCTCGTCACGATGACGTTGTGCGTTTATTCTGCCGTTCCTGTGATCCCGTCCTCATCGGACTGGCAGGCGTTCTCGCCGTCCTCCTGGGGCTGCTGGGCGTCCTCGCCGTCCCCCTGGGGCTGCTGGGTGTCCTCGGTATCCTCCTGGGGCTGGCAGGTGTTCTCGGCGGCGGTCAGGGCCTCCTCGATGAGACCCAGGACGAACTCCCGCTGGGTGTACTTCCGGCCCAGCCGCAGGCTCTCCCGGTCCAGGTGCTCCTTGATGCGCTGGAAGAGTTCCTCCGGAATTTGGAATGCCATCGTTCTGCTGCCATTGTTAGCCATATTCATGTTCCCTCCGTTTTCTTTCATCTGGTAGTATTCGGTGAGCAGGTTGGTGATGTACTGTGCGGTGGTCAGGCCCGCCTGATCCTTCTCGGTGCATACCCGGTCGTGGAGGGTCAGGGGGATCTGAGCGCAGAGGTTCTTGGTATCGGCCATCGCGTCGTTCTCCTTTCACATTTGCTGACGCAAGTATAGATGAAAAGCCACCCGAAAGCTATTACCAATACCAATAAGGAATGGCGCACAAATGGAGCATAATCGCCAAAAGGGACAAACCTGCCGCCAAAAGCAAAAGCCGCCCTCCGGCCCAGATCTATGGGGCCGGAGGGCGGCTGCGCGGTTTCTCATGTTTTTTTGAATGTTTGGGGGTTCGAATCACCTGATTTCGTAAAATGGGCCATGTGCATCTCCCAAACCGCCGTTTTCGGAGTGAGCGGACCCTCTTTTTGAAAATCTAACTTTTCTGTTCTGAATTCGCCTATTTTTTCTTTTAGACGCAAAAACACCACACTTTCGTGTGGTGTTTTTGCTGTGCATCTTTTTTATCAACACATTTTGTCAGGCTATACCACTGTAGATTTTTGAACCCCCGGCTCAAAAATGCCATGTGCAAGTCGGAATTCTTCGTTCTTTTTTAACTTTTCTCAAACCTTTTTGATGGGTGCTTTCAAGAGTTGCTAATTGGCCGCATGAAAACCGTTATTCAAAAACGCTATTTTCTTCCCTCTGGCATCTCGTTTGTATCCGCGGTTACCCCTTCCAGAAGGTCAGTCACGACCTGATTGAGCTGCACGGCGTTCTTCGGGGAGATAACCGGCGTATTGGACTGTGACTCAATGTCTTTCCTCGTTCGCCCGGCAACCTGTCCGCCAGCTTTAGCAACTTCCAGATTCTCTTGGAAGGTCGAAGGCTTTCGATCCTTTGAAAACTGAGTGGTGGTGGCTTCTGCCAGCATATTCAGCACCAGCTCCAGCGTGGTCATGTTATCACGAAGGTTTTCCTTTTTGAGTCCCTTCAGATTGGATTACTATTAAACAGCTTCAAACCGTACCTTTTCTTTTGCCTTCACTATTCGAATTTTCTTGTTTTGTTCAAGTCGAAGTTCAACGCTCTCGTCTTTGAGAACTATGTCGTCGTTCCCACTTCGAGTAGGTAATTCCAACAACATCAACACTCGGTTTAGCTCAACTGCGTCTATAACCCAGCACCAATTTTTGCGGTTACTTTTATCCGGAATCGGTACACTTCGAAATGACAAATACTGCCCGGTTTCCTTTTTGTTATACATAACGGGGAGAGAAGTATCTTCTTGTCTAATCAAATTAATTGTTTGGAACGGCTGTCTTCCACGATACTCCAAGTATAACTTGTACAAATAAAAAACATAATCATGTGTCAGGCGACATACACGTTTCAAATCAAAGGACACCGTGTTCGAGGTTTTATCAAAATCTTTGAAAGAAAGCAACCGTGGAGAATGTTCTTTTGAGAGTACAATTTCAAACGCATCTTCTGCCTGCATCCGCAGTGTTTTAGTAGCCAAGAAAGTACAGTTTACAAGGGACTACACAGGGTAGGTATCTGACGGGAGGGGTACCACCCGTCAGATTTTCCATGTGATATTCAAGCTGTCGCTTGTGGCAGCTATGGTGGTAATCATCAAATCCACCACCCGCCGCTTGTCGTCAAAGGATACATTCTCCCAAGTGTCGAGGTAGCCGGAAATCTGGCTGACCTGTTCCGGGCTAATGGCTTCCACCGTCAGCTCCGCTATCCTCGCCAGAAGTTCCTGCTTGCGTCCGTCCAGTTCCGCTATCTTCACATTCACATAGGAGAGCAGGACATTGTTTGCACCCGTCAGACTGTCCACCAGCTTTTCAATCTCGCTGTCCACATGGGCAAGCTCCACTTGCAGGGCGGCAATTTTCGGGTTTGCCTTTGCCGCTTTCTTTCTGCCTGTCAGCGTCTTGTAGCTTGCCAGTTTCTTTACCATCTGCTGATAAACAACCGCTTCCAGTTCCGAAGTAATGATTTTCCCGCACCCCGGACAACTCTTGTTATCCAGCCGTTTCGTACAGCGAAGGTATTGCTTGCCGGAGGGATTGAAGATACTCATAAGGGCATACCCGCAGTTCCCGCACTTGATTTTTCCCGCCAGCCATGTATGGGTGGCTTTCCGGGCAGACTGGATTTTCATGTTGTTCATCAGCTTCTTGCGGC
>ERZ834859.1428-NODE-1428-length-26013-cov-5.592380_pt1 | contig 26013 bp, 15 predicted proteins | sample MGYA00519947_ERZ834859 | MGnify/ENA primary metagenome ERZ834859 (study PRJEB31850, sample SAMEA3708763) | human gut metagenome | biome: human gut; feature: human-associated habitat; material: faeces | place: China | collected 2014 ...
AGCCGCAAGAAGGAGCTGACAAAGAAGATGGCAACGGACCTTCTGAAAAAGGGTCGCACCAATGTCAAGGGAATGTGGTCTGAAAAGAAACAGGCCACTTATGACGCTGCGGTGATCCTGAACGACACGGGCGGCAAGTACATCAATTTCAAGCTGGAATTTCCAAAAAGAAAGGTTGGTGCTGATGGCAGAAAATAAGACTTTGGAACATTTACCCGAAGTGAGGGCGGCGGTGGCTGCCCTCTCCCCGGAGGACCGGGAGGTGCTGGCGGCGGTGCAGACCTCGCCCTTCAAGCTGACAGCGCCGGAGCAGTTCAAGGAGTTTGCGGCCAACATCGACTATTTCGTATTTGAGCCCAATATCCACGATCTGAATGATCTGGGGTGGCGGTATCTGGCACAGCACATGGATATGCTGCTGCCCCCGGAACTTCTGAAAGCGATCGACCCTGTTCCTTTTGGCAAATACGCCATGCAGGAGGAACAGGGCCATTTTACGGAACACGGATATATTTCTCTCTCCGGCGACGAGTGGAACCATGAACGCCCTGCGGAGCCGGAGAAAAAGCCCTCCATCCGGGAACGGCTGGAACAGGGCAAGAAGAAATGTGCGGAGAAAAACAAGGTGCAGCCCCATAAGGAAAAGTCTGCGCCGGAACTGTAAGGAGGTGCTGATATGCCATATTACGATCACGACAAGGATTATCCCTTTGCCGCCTTTATCACCAATCTTGGGAAGTACAATGAGGGCGAACTTGTGGGCGAGTGGGTGAAGTTTCCCACCACCACCGAAGAATTGAAGGAAGTGTTTAAGCGGATCGGGATCGGCCAGAAGGATGACTTCGGCCAGCCCTATGAGGAATGGTTCATCACGGACTATGACTGCTATGTGGACGGTCTTTACAGCAAGCTGGGCGAATACGAAAGTCTGGACGAGCTGAATTATCTGGCGTCGAAACTGGATGAAATGAGCGAAAGCGAATACGCACAGTTTCAGGCCGGTATGGAAATGGGCGACCATTGCGGCAGCCTGCAGGAGATCATCAACCTCACCGAGAATCTGGATTGCTATGAGGTTTACCCCGATATCCATGACTATGACGATCTGGGCCGCTATTACATCGAAGAACTGGACGTTATGCAGGTGCCAGAGCATTTGCAGAATTACATCGACTATGAGGCCTACGGCCGGGACGTTGCGTTGGAGGAAAACGGCACCTTCACGGATCAGGGCTATGTGCGTGATACGGGTGACAGTTTCCATGTGTATTACGACGGTGAGCGCGGCAGTATCCCCGACGAGTACCGGGTGATGACCTTCCAGGACGATCTTCCCGAAGAAGAAAAATCCGAGTGGGCTATGGATATCGCCTTTGACATGGACGAGTTTTTCCGTCAGAACGATCCGCAGTACGCGGCGGAGCACCCGGAGGCGCACGCCGCAAAGGAAGCGCTTTATGAAAATCTGATGGTCGGGCGCATCTCCGCTTTGGAGGAAAAGCTGGCGGCGCTGGGCCAGACCCAGGAGGACTATCTTCCCTCCGAGATCGAAAAATTCAAGGACGCCACGGGCTACGAGGAGTTTCTGGATTTCGACCCGGAGGAGATCCGTGCAAGGCTGAATGATCCGGACAAGTCCCGCATCGACGAGATGCTGGCCTTTGCGGAAAAGGCGGAACGGGAGTACGCGGCGGAGGCGGCCGCCTATGCGCAGATCCCGGCAGATATCGTGGCACAGGCGCGTGCGGCGCAGGGCGACACCTTCTCCATCTATCAGCTGAAACCGGGAGATAGTACGCGGGACTACCGCTTTGAGCCGCTGGATACCATCCGTAACAACGGTCTTTCCGTGAAGCCGGAGAACTATGAGCAGGTTTACACCGCCCCGCTGACGGCGAAGGACGATCTGGAAAGCATCTACACCCGGTTTAATGTGGATCGTCCGGCGGACTTCACCGGGCACTCCCTGTCGGTATCGGATATCGTGGTGCTGCATCAGAACGGGAAGGACACCGCCCATTACTGCGACCGCTTTGGCTTTTCTCAGGTGCCGGAGTTTTTGCAGCCGGAACGGGCAGCCGAAGTCACGATCCCTACGCCGGATCAGATGGCAACGCAGGAGCGAATCAGCACGCCCAGAGGCAGCTTTTGTGTGACGGCCATGAGCCGGGAGCAGATGGAGGTGGCCGGTTACGGCGTCCACCACATTTCCGATGATGGGAAGTACCTTATCATGGGAAATGGCACGCGGGCCTTTGCCGTGGCGGCGGAGCAGCCGGAAAAGGACAATCCCCTCCGCACGGCGGAAATGACGCTGGAGGACGACTACGGCATGATCGACGGCGTTATCAACAACGGCAGGCGGGGCGAGGAGCTGGAAAAGGCCAGGGAGCACGCGGAGCGGACGCAGCCGGAGAAAAAGTCCTCCATCCGGGAACGGCTGGCGGCGGCAAAGCAGGAGTGCGCAAAGCAGCAGCCCAAGCCTGCCCCGGAGAAGAAGCTCCCGGAGCTGGGGGATCTGTGAGCCGGGGCGTGAAGTGGCGGCTGGAATGGGCCTTCTTCCTGGGGGAGAATGGCAGGCGGCAGTACAACCGGCTCTGCAAGGGCTGTGTCCATCCCTGCAAGCAGAGCTTCCGGGCGGTGGTGCTGGACTGCCCGCACTTCCAGTCCCAGCGTGTGAAAAAAGGCATGGATAAGGGTGGGAAACGGGCAAAATAGTCCTCCGTGGCGGCGTTTTCAGACCATGCCCTTATGGATTTCCCATCCGCACTTTTCTCCGCGCTCCTGCGGCGAGAAAGCAGCGGTTTTTGACACTTTCCCATCCGCACCCATAGCGAAAGCGGGGACGCGGCCTTCGGTATATCCGTTGGCTGCGTCCCCGCTTCTTTTTTTGCTTATTCCTCGTCCTTGTTGGGCTTGTCCGCTTCCGCCACGCCCTGGATCACATCCGTCACCACGGCGTTGAGCTGTGCGGCGTTCTCCGCTGTGACGGCAGGCCGCCCTGTGTCCGCTTCGATAGCGCGCCGCGCGTCTCCCGCCACCTTGCCGCCGCGCTGGGCGACGATCCGGCTTTCCTCAAAGCCCTCCGGCCGGTGGGCCTTGGAAAGCTCCGTGGTCGTGGTTTCGGCCAGCATGTTCAGCACGATCTCCAATGTGCTCATGTTGTCCCGGAGGTTTTCCTTTTTGAGACCTTTCAGGTTTTTGTATTGCCGGGTGGTCATGCCGGACCAGGCCTTTGTGATCTCGTCGGTGAGGATGGCATATTCCCGGCCCTGCTCCACGCCCCGCGCCTGCCATTCGGCGGTGAGCTCGTTGCGGACGCGGATGGAAAGGATGCGCTGGTGGATCCAGTCGGCGTCGTAGCCCTTCTTCTGGTAGGTCTCCAGTGCCCGGTCGATGGCCTGTTCCGGGTCGATGGTCTCCTCGATGCGCTCCCGGCCTACGGCGGCGAGCCAGAGCCGGAAGGGTTCTGCCTTCGGCGACGGGATGGACTGGATGATGCGCAGGATGCCCTCGGTGTTGGCGGCCTGCACCTTTCTCTGCTTGCCGTCTGCGGCGAGCATTTGAACCGGGGTACAAATTGTACCCCAGTTGGCCGACAACTGCGGATCGCGGGCGCGCATTTTCTTGATGTACTGCTTGGGATCGGTGCTTTCCGACAGGACCGCCACAACGTCCTGCACAGAGAAATACCATTCTTCCTTTTCCTCGTCCCAGGCGGTACGGATCTTTCTATCTTCAAAAAGCTGGATGGAGTTATTTTCGTCCATGGGCTTTTCCCTCCTTCAATGGGCTATCCCCATTCTACCAAGAAATGATGATTTTTTCTATCAGGAAACGCGATTTTTGCGGCAGCAGCAGTCGTAGGCGCTGTGGGACCGTGGGCAAACGGCCAAGCCGGGCGGCGCTGTGGGAAAGCGGTTTGCCGTCCTGTGGGAAAGGCCTGTCCTTTTCCATCAGGGGGTGAATGGCTTTTCCATCGGCAAAGCGGCCGTTTTCCATATTTCCATAGCGCGGGCCTAATCCTCGGTGATGATACACGCACAGCCCGCCGTCAGCAGGCGGTACAGCGTCAGCGGCACATACCACGCCGCCACCAGCAGCCGCCAGACAAGGACGCAGCCGCCGATAAGGCCGGCAAAGACGAAGTTCAGAAGGAACAGGGCGATCCCGCCGCCCAGAGAGCCGCCGCCCGGTATGATCCAGAGCCGCAGCCGCCAGATCCCAAACGGCAGCCCGCAGAGGATCCAGAGCCAGAGATAATCCAGCTCCCCGTTCTTTACGCAGGCGGAGCGGAAGATGCAGTACAGCAGCACGGCCGACGCCACCGGCAGGATGGTCTTGCGGAAAAAGTCTTTTAAGGCCTCGCCTCTTGTCATGGGGTTCGCCTCCTTCAAAATCGTTTGTATCTTCATTATATCTGACGTTTCGGCAAAAGCCCAGGGGAAAACGCAGATCGCGGCAAAAAGTTTGTCTCATGGGTCATTCCAGCTCCATATCCTTCTGCCGTGCCGACGCCTGCCGGGGCGGGGACAGGAACTCCTCCACATTCCGGCGCACGGCGGCGTAGTCCTGCTCCTCCCGCCGTGCTTTCTGACGCTCGGCGGTCAGTGCCGCCTTTCGGGCGGTGAGCGCAGCCATTTCCGCCTGCACCCGCTCCGTGGATGGCAGGGGCACGGCGCCCAGGCGCTTACACTCCCTGGCGGCGGCCTCAAAGAGAATGATCTCCCGCTCATAGCCACGCAGGAACTTCTCCTTGTCCTTCGACGCCTGATAGCGGTCGTAGATTGGCTTGAGCTGACGGTAGGCGGCGACGTGCTTTATTTTCAGCGTCAGCTCCTCGATCCGCACCCCGGTCTCCCGCAGCTCCGCTTTCAGCCGGGCGGCGGAGGCGGAAGCCGCCTCGCAGCGCTCTGTCAGCTCCTCCATGCTGCCGATGCCGTGTTCCGTCAGGAAGTTGCTGGTTTCGGCGATGCGTTTCAGATTCTCGATGGTCGCCCAATGGCGGTAGCCCGCGCTCTGTTGGGCCTTGATGTTGTTCTGAATATCTATGAGCAGGCTGACCCTGCCTCCGTGCTGCTTTGGTTGGCGGGAGGGTCTGGCGCGTCCGGCCATCCGTGCGGTCAGGGCGTCCTCGGCGTAGTCCGCGCCCAGGGTCTTTAGCCTTGTGAACCGCTCCTGTCCCGGCGCTCTGGCGGAAATGTACTTGCCCCGCTTGAGCTCGTAGCCCTCCCGCTGCAACCGCGCCAGCAGCTCCTCTAAATCATGGCAGCCGGGCAGCAGCCGGTCGATGGCGGCGCGCAGCTTCGCCTTATAGCTGGTGCCGGCTCGCTCCGCCTGATGCTCGATGTAGCTTTTGCCCTTGTCCTGGCCGGGAACGATGACGGACAGGCCGTGCTCCTTGCAGAGCCGGTCTGAGGTGCGGCGGATGAAGTGATAGCTGCGCTTGTTGGAATGGTAGTGCTTATGATCCGCAAAGCTGACGGCATTGAAGATCAGGTGGTTATGAACGTGATCCCGGTCTATGTGGGTGGTCAGGACGAACTCATACCTGCCGTCCAGGATCTCCCTTGCCAGCTCCATGCCGATCTCATGGGCCTGCTCCGGCGTGACCTCCCCAGGCTGAAAGGCTTGGATCAGGTGGCGGCCCAGGTTCGTCCCCTTGTCGATGGCGTGGCGGCGGGTCCAGGCAAATTCGATATCCGCAGTCTCAGCGGCGCAGCCATAGGCGGAGACCAGCAGCTTCCCATCCGTCTTTTCCGGATTGCAGATATAGTCAATGGCCGCTTTCAGCGTTGACTTGATAGGATGCGTCTTTGTAACTGCCATATCTCATCCAGCCTCTCCTGTATCTCCCGCATATCCGCTTTGTACGCGCCGCCTCCCGCGTTGATCCGCTTGGCAATCTGATTGATGTTCCGGCCGATGGCGGACAGGGCGGCGTTCATCCGCTTGATATCCGTGGTGTCAAGCTGGATGATATACCCGTCTATCGCCATCTTCCGCAGATACGCGCCGTACCGCCGTGTGGGGAGCTGCGCCATCTTTTCATCTATGAGCCGTTTTTCCTCCTCCGTCACATAGAATTTCATCTGAATGTTCCGCTTTCGGTTCGCCATGGGCAGCCTCCGTTTCTCATAAGGGTCTGGGATATCCCAGCAAGCAATTTTGACTGTTCGGGCAAGGGACCTGAACAGCGCAAAATCCGCAAGCGGGTACTCGCTTGCTGTGCTTGCTGACTACTCTGTGCTCCTGTTTTCCCCCTCTACCCATACTACAATCTGAACAATGCGTTTTGGCCAGTTTTCAGAAAATCATTGCAAAAACAGCGTACGTTCAAAGAAAAGATACAACTAATTTCCTTTTTCCCGTTTTATTCAACTCGTTTTCATGCTATACTATTGTTGAAATATAATTGCTCTGTGCGCGTTGAAGACGAATATCACACAGAACATGGGCAGGCTGCATTGCACCGCGACTTTAATTTTGATTCTCCTGTGACACAGTAAGAAGTGACAAGACTCTATAAGTAAACATCGAATCGCACAGCGCAGGCATTTTGGCCTGATGCTGTGCGATTTCTTTTTCACCTCACGAAATACTGGCCTGCACAGCCGTTTGCTATGCAGCGCGTCTCATCCTTTGGGATGATTTACATTTCAGAACAGCCGCGTATAATATAATTTGAGATAGGTGGCAAAAGGCTTATGACAATCTCACTCTGTATCAAGGGGAGGGAAGAAATGACCGAAAATATCATCATAAAGCCCTCCGTTCAGAAACGGTTTGACAGCTTCATGGCGCATGGCAGAGCCTTTTTTTTCAGCGCGCCCTGCGGCTTTGGAAAAACGGCGGTGGCGGAGGCGCTACTGTCCAGCCGGGAGGTATTGCGCCTATCGGCGGACAGTGCCGGCTTCAAGCTGCCCTCTGCGGAGGCTGACTGGCAAATCTTGCTGCTGGACGATTTGCAGGATATGCAGGAGGATCAGGACTGGAATGCCCTGTGCGAACTGATCCGTGCCTGCCCCGAGCGCCGCTTCGTCCTGCTCTCCCGCGGCACGCCGCCGGGGAGCCTCATGGCCTTTCAATACACGGGGCTGATGACGGTGCTGGAGGCCGACGACCTGCTCTTTGATGCGGACGATGTGCGGCGACTGTTTCAGCTTTCGGGAGCAAATGTAACAGATAGCGAGATCGACGGAATTTTGAAAGAATCCGTGGGCTATCCGCTGGGTGTGGCCATCACCGCCCGGTGTATGTCTCCGGGCAAGCCGTGGACGCCGGAGTTGGTGGCGCGGGTGTTCCGGGAGGTGTTTCTCTACTTTGAAACCGCCATCTACCGGCGCTTTGACCTGCCGGTGCGGCGCTTCCTGTTGGAGCTGGCCCCCTTTGAAAGTTTTGACTTGGAAATGGCACGGATGGTCAGCGGCGATCCCCGTGCCGGCGAACGGCTGGACTGGCTTCTTCGATACACCACTATGCTGCGCTACGACGACTGCCAGCGCTTCCACTTCTGGTCGGGTTTCCGAGCTTTTCTCCTCTGGGAGATGGAACGGGAGTATACCGAGGAAAAGCGCAAAGCGCTCTTCAGCCGGGGCGGGCTGTACTATGAGCTGAAGGAGGACTACGCCCACGCTCTGGAATGCTACACCAGCGGCGGCGACCATTCCAAGGTCTCCGAGCTGCTGGTGCGCAATGCAGAACTCCACCCCGGCATGGGTCACTATGCCGAGATGGAAAAATACTACCGCAGCCTGCCGGAGGCGGAAATTCTCGCCTCTCCCTCGCTGATGCAGGGCATGAGCATGCTCTGCGCGCTGGCGATGGACTACGAAGGCTCGGAGCGCTGGTACGGCGAGCTGCAAGCATTTGCCGAGCGCTGCGGCAGGCAGGACGCCGCCGGAAAGCAGGCCCGCAGCCGCCTTGCATGGCTGGACATTTCTCTCCCCCAGCGGGGCGTGAACGGTCTGACGGAAACCATTCCCGCCGTGTTCCGGCTGCTGATGAACAAGGAAGTGACGCTACCGTCCTTCTCCGTCACGAGCGCGCTGCCCAGCATCATGAACGGCGGCAAGGACTTTTCCGCATGGAGTAAAAAGGACGACCTGCTCTACAAGACCCTCCGTCTCCCTGTGGAGACGGTACTGGGGAGGGACGGCGTGGGACTTGCGGACTGCGCCATCGCCGAAAGCAAGTTTGAAAAGGGGGAGGACGTGGCCGGTCGGATGCTGTCCCTTCTCCCACAGCTGAATGAGGTCCGCAACCGCGGCACGCCGGACATGGAGTTCGCCGTCAGTGGACTGCTGGCCCGCAGCCAGCTGGCAAGCGGACAGCCCGCCGACGCGCGGCGCACCATCGAGGTGCTCCGTGAATGCTTTGCCGAGCGCGGTTTGACACGCTTTCTGCCCAATATGGACGCCATGCTCTGCCGTATTGACATGCACACCGGCGACCTTGACGCGGCGGACGCGTGGTATCGGGAAAAAGCCCCGCGCGAACCCACGCACCTGAACGTCATGCGGCGCTACCAGTATCTCACCCAGGCCATGGTGGAGCTGGAGGACGGCAGGCCGGACACGGTGCAGCTGACGCTTGCCCCGCTGGAGCCGTACATCCAAAACTGCGCCCGCATCATCGACGGCATTCACCTGAATGTCTTGACTGCCATTGCCCTGTACCGCAAGAAGGACGAGCGGTGGCGCGAGCGATTGACGGCGGCGCTGGACGCGGCAGCAGAGTACCGCTTCATCCGCACCGTCAGCGTATACGGCACGGCGGTGCTGCCGCTGCTGGAAGTGCTGGACTGGGACGGCGACAAGGCATGGCGCAAGCGGCTGATGGCGGCGGTGCGGACGCAGGCGGCGTTCTACCCGCATTTCCTCGAACCCCGCCTTGCCCCCGGCGAGGAGCTGACGCCCACGGAGCTTCAAATTCTCCATCTGCTCTGCGCGGACAAGTCCAACGCCGAAATCGCGCAGATCATGGATGTGAAGCTGCCGACCGTGAAGACCCACGTCAGCCACATCCTCGACAAGCTGGACGTGAAGCGCCGGGCGGAGGCCAAGACCGCCGCGAAAAAGCTGCATTTAGTCCCCGAGGACCTGTAAAAACAGCATCCGGCGGATGCCGGATTTTCACATAAAAGCAGACCGAATCTCAAAGGAGGAACAGCATGAAAAAGAGAGTATTGAGTATGCTCATGGCGCTGGCGCTGTGCCTGACGCTCCTGCCCGCCCCCGCATGGGCGGCGGAAGCGGACGTGCCGGAGGGCGGCGCCATCGTGCAGGAGGAGCAGCAGCAGGAGAAAACTCTGGCTGCGGAATCGCCCGCCATATCAGAACAGGCGGCGGAAAATGGCATTGCCGCTCAGAACGGCGGGGGCAGCACCGTGAAAAACGCAGTGGCGGAGGTTACCATCGGTGACACCACTGCACAGTACGCCACCCTGACGGAGGCAATCACGGCGGCGCAGAAGAGCAACGGCAGCACCGTGAAGCTGCTGGCGGATGTGACGACCACAAGCGAAATCGAGGTCGACAGCGGCACGTTTACCATTGACCTGAACGGGAAGAAATTGGACAGAACTTCTCCCTTTACGCTTTCGGTCAAAGAAAGCGGCAATGTAACTGTAACCAGTACGCAAGGCACCGGCACCATCAGCAACGCCAAAAGCACCGCCATTTTTGTAAATGACAACGCCACCGTCCATGTTACAAAAGGCGTGCGGCTGAACCAGCTCTACGCAATGACAAACGCTAAGCTGACATTGGATGTGGGCGTGATCATTACAGTTAAGTTCTTTACGCAGGCGGATAATATTGCTCCGTTTCTGGCAGGCAAGGCATTGCAGAGTTGCGATGAGAACGGTACGCTGATAGAGGGTCAGTATAAGTCTATTTATGACAGTTACCGTGTGGATGACACCGGCTGCGTCATCGTGATCGAACACAAAAGCTGCACAGGCACTCCGTCTACGGAAACCCCCTGCCCGATTTGCGGCTACGACGGCACACAGGCCAAGCCAACCGAGCCGGTGGATCCCAATCCCGACGTGGCAGAGGTAAATGGCACAAAATACAAAACCCTTGCGGCAGCGATTCAGGCGGCAAATGGCGCAGATATCACGCTGCTGACGATTTTCAACGAGAATGTTTCCGTTGAGAACAACAACATCAAGGCAGGCATTATTCTGGGTCATGGCGGTACTAAATGGGAAGTAAGATTTCCGTCCAATTGGGTGGCAGAGGGTCGCGGCATTCCATTGACCATGAACGCCGGAGAGATCACGCTCAAGGATGGCGCGCTGGCGCAATTCAACACGAGCAGTAATACCAACGGCGCAATTGCACTCAAGGGCGGCACATTGACCGTGGCAGATACGGTAACGAAAATTATAGGCAGCGTCGCTTCCGAGTATAGGCAGTATGCCGCCATCGAGGCGACCGGCGGCGTGCTGGATCTGCAGGGCAATACCCTGCTGGACGGCGGCTTAACTATGAGCGGCGATGCACAGCTGAAAAACAAGCTGACAGCCGGCACATTTACCAACAGTGGAAGCGAGGCTTACAGCGTCAGCGTAGAGGGCTCTAGCCAATACACCACGGTGTTCGATCTGCTGGAGACAGGCTATGCTTTTGCCGTATACAACGAAGATGCCCTGACAGGCGATGTAATTGCCAAGGATACTACTACCAGAGAGCTGACAGAGGATGTTGCTGTCATCAAGTGTACGCATAAGGACGCAAACAACAAAAGTCTGTTCAAGGATAACACATGCACAGGCTGCGGCTTTACCTGCGCGCATGAAACGGTTGAAAAAGGTGTTTGCACCGTCTGCGGTGCGCAGATGGTGGCACAGGATAATATCGGCAAATATTACATTGATTTGGCGGAAGCCTTTGAAGGCGCTGCGGATGGCGGCACGGTGACGATGCTGACAACGCTTACAGATGATGACACGATCAGCTTCTGCTGTGATGCAGAGGGGAATCCTGTCGAAAAAACCGTTACGCTCATGATGAATGGGCAGAGCCTGTCCTTTGAGGGCGCTTCGCCTTTGCATATACAGAGCGGCAAGCTGATCATCGGCGATGAAGCAACGATTTCCCAGCCTGCACGAGCGGCGGTGCCTGCTGTCTTTGTAGATAACAATGAGCAAAGCAAGGACAGAGGTACGCTGGAATTCAAAGGCAAGGCAAACCTTACCGGCGGCTTGTTGATCCAAAACTGGGGCAAGTTGGAGGGTGGCCTGAAGGAAGGCACGATTATCACAAGCAACGGTACATACAGCGTTTCTGTAGAGCGCTCTGAAACTTACAGCAATGTGCTGGGCTTGCTGGGCGATGGGCTTGCTTTTGCGAAGAAAGATCATCCAGATGAACTCGTCAACGGAAATGTAAAACAGCTGACCGAGGACGTTATCGTGGTGGCACACAAGCATAGCCCGAAGTATACGCAGAATCCCGACCCGGATGCGCTCCAAACCTACATCTACATCTGCGACTGCGGCTTCGTATGTCCGCACGATCGCTTCACGAACAGCATCTGCGACATCTGCCACGCGGCGTGTACCCATGACGAGTATACCAGCGACGATAAGTGTGCTCGCTGCGGCGCGCCGTTTGCGGTGCGGGTGGAGTGTACCGATAGCGTGGGTATCACATCGAACAAGCTGTACATGAAGACCACCACTCAAGACGGCACCGATGATACGCTGCGACAGGTCTTTAACGAGGCCGCAGATGGCAGCACCATCACCCTGCTGGCAAACGGGATGCTGCCTAGCGGCATATATGCCAGCAAGACCCTCACGCTGGATCTGAACGGACATAGCCTGAGTGGGTACAGCTTGAATGTGGGCGGCCTTACGCCCACGAGCCAGGTTCGCACCGGCAACCTGACGGTCATTGACAGCAGCGGCGGCAACGGCGCGGTGGGAGTGACCGTGCGGGACGGCGGTACACTGGTATTTGATCCGAAGAATGACAGCACCACCCTGCTCCAGCTGGAGGTTTGGGGCGGTACAGTCGAGCTGTACGGCGGAAAGATTTCGAGACAAGGTCTGCGGCTGAATAACAGCATCACATTGGTCGATCTGCTTCCCCAGAAAGCGGGGCTTGCTTACTACCGTGGCGACACGCAGCTCACGCTGGAGGAAGCCGCTTCCAAGACCTGCGACCTGGTGGTAAAGTCCTGCGCCCACGGCGGCAAGAACGGCTTTGATGGCACCAACTGTCCCTACTGCAACGCACCCGCGGTGGCTGAAACAGACTTGAACAATGGCGAGGGCAACCGCCTGCGGCGGAGATTTGCCAATTTACAAACGGCCCTTGACGCAGACAGAGACGGCGGCGCAGAACTCACGCTGCTGACCGACGTGACCGGCGATTATACCATCAACGGCACGCAGGACACGGGGCTTAACCTGAACGGCCACTCCATCAAGGGCACGGTGACGGTCAAGGCGGCTGCGGGCAGCAACACCACCACCTTAAGCAATACGGAAAACACGACCACGGTCAGCATTGATAAGGTCGTTGCCTACAAGGGTGCAAAACTCGCCGGGTCGGGTAAACCTGCCGTGATCGGCACATTGACGTTGGCCGATACCACAAAGTGGAAGGATATCCTGCAGCAGCCCGCCCGCCTTGGCTTCAGGGTCACGAACGCGGACGGTACTTACAAGTGGTACGCCCCAGAGGGTGTCAAAGACTCGCAGTTGAACAACGTTATTATCAATAGCCTGCCCATCACCACCAAGACCTTGAATCTGAAGGTCGATGGCAAGAACCTGACCGGCAACTCGCCGAAGGTGGAGTGCGGCACGACCGTCCAGCTCTGCGCCAGCTGCAATACAAGTGGTGCGGATGTATACATCTACACCGGGGAGATCGTTGGAAACAACGTGCCCACATACAGCCAGAGGAAAGCTGAATATAAAAAGATTGGCACCAACTGGTACTATGCCGTAGACTTGCCTTGTAACACGATTGGAAAATACAGCGTTTATTTCACCGCCACCAAGGACGGCTATACGGTGCAGAGTAGCGTAAAGACGCTGACCGTCACCAAGCCGAATCTCAGCAATGCCGAGATCACGTTCCCCGATGGCAATAAAGCGGCATTCAATTATCGGACCGCGACCGATGTGCCGATGTTTGTCGTGACATACAAAGGCCAAACGCTGGAAAAGGACAAGGATTTCACCATTACCGGCGGCGGCAGCACCTACGATGTAGGCCCCTGTACGCTGACCATCAAGGCAACAGACAACGGCGATTATACCGGAAGTAAGTCTGCCCAATGGACGGTCCGACCGCTCAAAGTAGCGGCTTCGGTCGGCGACATCATTAAGACATACGACGGAACGACAAATCTGCCTGAAAACACGAAAATCACATTTACGAGCGCGGACAGCTATTATACTGGTGTTCCGCTTCGGCTGGCTAAGGGTACAGATTATGAGGTGTCCAACGCCCACTATGATTCCGCCGATGCAAGCGAAACCGAAAAGACTGTCTCCTTCACCATCAAGTTAAAGAATGCGGGCTATGTCTTTGAAGACGGCACGACCCAAAAGGACTTTACGCTGAACGGCGCGGAGCTGAATGACAAGACCTTCAAGATCAATCCGGCCGCCATCGACCCGAGTGACATCCAGCTTTATCAGACCGTTTTCAACGATCTGGCAAAGACCTACAAGATCGATTTGAATCAATTTCTGGATACTATCCTTCCTGAGGGCGGCAAGTACGGCGATATCCAATATGGTAAGCCGAGCGTCTTCATGATCTCCGATTACTATCCCGTCGGCGGCGCAACCATCGGAAACGGCAATCTGAGCCTGTCCATCAACAAGGCCGCAAGCTCCAATCAAGGTGATGAAATTGGCACGGTGACCGTCCAGGTCGAAACCACGAACTATCAGCCGTTCACGCTGACCATCCATGTCAGTTTGCAGGACAAACTCGTTCCCGTTCTGGCTGAGGGCAATACTGTCAGCGCAAGCGAGATTACCTATGGTCAGACGCTGGCTGACAGTAAACTCGCGGTCAACGGCACGATGAAAGACCCCAACACCAGTGCAACCGTCGACGGCACATTTACATGGACGGACGGCACGATCAATCCTAACGCGGGCGGCTATGAAGCCGAATGGACGTTCACCCCGGCGGAGGGCTATGAGGAATACGCGACCGCGACCGGAACTGTGACCGTCAAGGTCAAACCGGCGAAGCTGATCGTTTCCGTGAAAGCATCCAGCATGTATTACACCGGCGAGGAACAGATCGCATCGATCATCGCGTCTGGACAAAGCGTAGACAGCACTCCCGTGACGTTCACCTACAGCGACAAGGTAGACGGCAACTATACTTCGGGCGTACCGACATTCACCGACGCGGGTACATACACCGCTTACTACAAGGCGGAAGCCGCGAACCACGAACCAGCTACCGGTACGTTCACCGTGACCATCGACCCGCTGCCGATCAGCCTTCTCTCTGTTTCGTCAATCTCCAAGACCTACGACGGCAGTGCAGATGTCACGCTCACTGCGGACAAGCTGACGTTTTTCAGCAAAACGGCGAAGGCCACGAATATTAAACTTCCCGATACGGCGCTCACCTTCTCTGACGCCCAATTTACCAGTAAGCAGGAGGACGGGAGCTATCTGCCCTCGCCGGAGGTCGGAAACGGAAAGGCGCTTTCCTTCACCATGACGCTCACAAGCAATAACTATGTGTTTGAAGGTAAGTCGGAAGGTACCACAAAGGTCAGCGACGTTTTCGCGACCGATGATGTGAACCGGTTCACCATCACCAAGGCCGCTGCGCCCACAGTGCAGCCCGTAGAGCTGACCGTTATCAACGGGCTGGCAAAGACTTACTTGGTCAATCTTCCCGCGCTGCCGACGCTGGGCGATAATTGTAAGTACGGCTCCATCAAATATGAGGCCTGCAACTTCGATCTGATTGGAGAGGGCGGCTACGCAAATTCGACGGCAATGATCACATCAAACGATGAGTTCCAGTTGACTGTCCCGGCTGTCGAATCTCAGGCCGAAGGTTCCGTCGGAACCGTAGGCGTCAAGATCACCACGGACAACTATCAGGACATGCTCCTGACCGTTGAAGTCATCGCGAAGAACAAGATCGTTCCCGTGCTGGACGGCGAGATCACCGCAACGCCGATTACCTACGGTGACACACTGAGCGACAGCAGCATCACTGGCAAGATGAAAGACCCCAACACCGGAGATGAGGTCAACGGCACGTTCACATGGACAGACGGCACAATCAAGCCTGATGCAAATGACCGCTATGAGGCCGAATGGACGTTTACTCCGGATTCCGAGGAATACGCAACCGTAACCGACACCGCAACTGTCGAGGTCGCTCCCAAGTCCATCGAGGGCGCAGTGATTACGCTGGAATCTGCCGACCTCGAATACAACGCGGCGGAGCAATCGCCGAGGATCACCGGTGTGACGCTGGAGGACTGGTCTGAGACAAGAATCACCTATGATATCAAAAGCGGCGACAAGGCCACCGATGCCAATGACAGCATTCCCCTGACCATCGAAGGTACCGGCAACTACACCGGCACGGCCATGGTCGAGTGGAAGATCACGCCAAAAACCGTGACGCCCACGATTGAAGTCGAGCCCTGCACCTACACCGGCGATGCGCTGGAGCCGGCCGTGACCCTCAAGGACGGAGATGCGGTCATTCCGGCGGGAGAATACACGGCAGAGTATTCCAACAACACCAACGCCGGTACCGGCCAGGTGACCATCACCAACAAAGACGGCGGCAACTACGTTATCCAGGGAAGCACCCAGGACTTTCCCATCACCAAGGCCACAGCACCCGCGGCGGAGGTTGGTTCGCTGACCATCACCAACGGCCTGCACAAGACCTATTCCTTTGACCTGTCAACGCTGCTGCCGAAGCTAACGGCTCCCTGCAACTACGGCACGATCACCTATGACAGGAAGGTTGATACCAATCTGGGCGTTGGCTCCTTTATTACCCTTGTAGACGGCAAGACCGGCGAGCTGACACTGGACGCAAACAGAAGCGGCACGGACGAAGGACAATTCGGCACGATCACTGTTACAATTTCCACGAGCAACTATCAGGATATCACCCTGACCATCAACGTCAGCGCGAAGAACAGGATCACTCCCACCGGCACACCGACGCTGAGCAAGAACGCCATCACCTACGGCGACGCCCTGAATACCATCGCTCTCTCCGGCAAGCTCCATGATAATGTCAACAACGTGGATGTCGATGGAACCTTTGAATGGGTGGACGGCACGCATATACCCGTGGTTGGGAACGGTACCTATGCAGCCGAGTGGATTTTCGAACCGACTGACACCGAGAAGTATTTAACGGTTTCGGGAAGATCGAATATCACTGTCGAAAAGACTCAACAGTACGGCAAGCTCAGCATGGCGGGCTATACTTACGGTAAAACGCCCAGCACACCGACCTTGACAGACCGGACGGGCGATTTGAATGCTCAAGTGACCTACAGTTATGCCGCTGCGGACAGCGGCTCTGTTCAGACGTGGGATATCAGCAATCCGCCCGCGCTGAACGCCGGTACCTACCGTATGTACGCCAGCATTGGTGATACGGATAACTACTACGGATTTGAAGCTGTGTATTGCGAATTTGTGGTAGCAAAGGCAACGCCGACCTACACCGTTCCCACCGGGCTGACGGCAAAATACGGTCAGACGCTGGCGGATGTGACGCTGCCGGACGGCTGGAGTTGGATGGATAGCAGCGAATCTGTGGGCGGCGCTTCGACTGCCGCCAAGACCTTCCAGGCAAAGTTCACTCCGAAGGACACCGAAAACTACAACACAGTGGAGAACATTGAACTTGAAGTCACGGTGAACAAGGCAGATGGCGGCAACCTCAAAACGGTCGAGCTGGAGCAGAAGTACACGGACGCCTCGGATCACACCTACACGCCGGACTGGTTGGGGCTTCCCGACGGGCAGACGTGGAGCTATAGCAGCGAACACAGCGTCAACAACGGCTCAAAGGCTACGCTTACCAAGCAGGATATCGCCGCAGCGAACGGCAAGCTGACCTATGCGATCTCCGGCGGCAAGGCGGGTGATAAGATCACCATCACCCTGAAAGCCTCCTGCAACAACTACGAGGATTTCACCATCACCCTGACCATCACCTTGACGGCAAGGGATGATCAGAAGCCGTTGACCATCACCGGCGACACTTCCGTGATCTACGGCGAAAAGCTGACGCTGACCACCACCGGCGGCTCCGGCACAGGCGCTGTGACCTACCGCATTGACACTGCTCTCAGCACCGGCGAGGCGACCATCGATCCCGAGACCGGCGTTCTGACTCCGGTCAAGGTCGGCTCTGTCAGCGTCATCGCGACCAAGGCGGGAGACAACGACTACAACGACGTCACCAGCACTCCCTTCGTGCTCATGATCAAACCGGCCACTCCCACCGGCGAACCCAAGTACACCGCGATTACCACCAGCGGCAAGACGCTGAAGGACGCGGCGCTGACCACCAAGGGCAGCACCCTGAAACCCAATGACGGCAAGCTGGAATGGGTGGATGACAAGGGAAATGTCCTGCCTGATGATACCAGAGTCGAGGCCAACACGACCTACAAGTGGCGCTTCACGCCTACTGACACCAACTACACGACCCTGACCGGTGAGGTCGAGCTGTATCATAGGTCCAGCAGTGGCGGCGGTTGGTATGACAGCTACTACACCATCAAGGCGACTGTCGGTGCTGGCGGCTCTATTTCTCCCTCCGGCAATGTCAGCGTCCGTGAGGGTAGGGATCAGACCTTTACCATCACCCCGGATAAGGGCTATGCCGTCTCCAACGTCAAGATCGACGGCAAGAGCATCGGCGCGGTGAAGTCCTACACCTTTGAGAATGTCAGCAGAACCCATACCATCGAGGTCATCTTTATGAAGGCCAACGGCAACCCCCAGACCGGCGTGTTTGTGGATGTAGCGGAGGGCAGCTACTATGAGGAGGCGATTGATTGGGCAGTGGAGAAGGGCATCACCAACGGCGTGAGCAGTAATATGTTCGCTCCCAACGATCCCTGCACCCGCGCGCAGATCGTCACCTTCCTGTGGCGTGCGGCCGGTTCTCCCGCCCCCAAGAGCATAAGCAGCTTCACGGATGTTCCCGCTGACGCTTTCTATGCCAAGGCTGTTGCCTGGGCTGTCGAAAACGGCATTACCAGCGGCACAGGCGAGAGTAAGTTCAGCCCCAACGCTACCTGCACCCGTGCGCAGGCGGTGACCTTCCTCTATCGTGCCTCCGGCAGCCCCGCAGTCAGCGGTAGCGCCGAGTTCAGCGATGTTTCCGCCACAGCCTTCTATGCAGACGCAGTGGCATGGGCAGCGAAGAAGGGCATCACCACCGGCATCGGCGGCGGACTGTTCGGCGCCGACAACGACTGCACCCGCGGTCAGATCGTGACCTTCCTCTGGCGCTGCAAGAAGTAAGCGGCTGACATACGGCTAAACATCAAAGCTGCTGGCATGACCCCATAAGCGAACATCGGACAGCGCAGCGGACGGGCATCTCGCCCCGAAGCTGCGCTGTTCCTTTTTTGCTACAGGAAACATTTTGTCCGAACACACAACACTTTGAGCCATGCCGCTGCTCCAGCGCGGCAAGGAGACAGCATTATGACAAAGAATCACAAGAATCATTCGTCCGATCATCTGCATGGCCGTCCTTCTCTTTGCTATGACCACGGCAGTCATGGGCTGCTATCAGAAAGAGGCGGGGCCTATCGACATTCCCGGCAGAACGCCTTCCGGCACCTACATCGAGCGCGCGACCTACGAGCTGCGCCGCGAACGCCGCGTGCGCGTGGCGACGTCCGACGGCCCCGAGCAAGTCATCATCCTCGGCCACGGGGCGCTGCGCGTCTCCGCCCGCGCGTTCCATGCCGAGGTCGAAGCCGCCGAGGGGCAGATCAGCACCGTGCTGCAACGCCTGACGAACCGTCCGCGCAGCGAACGCACCATCAGAAACAACGTAAAGCTCAAGCAATAATTCAGTCAAAAAGCGGTGGCTTCCGGCCACCGTTTTTTTGTCGAAAAATGAGTGCATTTTCCTCTTGCAATTCGTTTTTAATTGTTGTATCCTAAGCACTGTCAATTTAAAGTGATAGTCAATTCAGGTTAACTATCTAAGTATTTTCAAGAAAGGAGAACCCCATGCAGACCAACGAGATCCAGGAGCTGCTACTCGACACGATCCCCGCATGGCACTACTGGTTTGCCCGTCCGTTCAAGCGCATGCTGAACGACGGCGTCAGCCTTGACATGTACTACTGCATCCAGTCGATGCGCCGCAGCGGCCGCACGATGACGATGACAGAGCTTGCAAACTTTGCCCGCATGCCCAAGCAGCAGATGAGCAAGCTCGTCGACAAGCTGGTCGAGGGCGGCTTTGCCGAGCGGCTGAGCGACCCCGACGACCGCCGCGTCATCCGCCTGCGGGCGACTGAGAAGGCCGACGAATACGTGGCGAGCTTTTTAGAGAAGGATGCGGCGGAGTTCCGCGCGTTTTTCGACCAGCTCGAAGGCGAAGAGCGCGAGACCTTCTGCACGGCGCTTCGCACCATCCACGACACCTTTGAGGCCAAACGCAAGCGCATGATCGAGCAGGGCAAGCTGCCCGACTGTCCCCCACAAACTAAGAAAGGAGGCCACTGCCGATGAATATGATCCATCGCTTCACGGGCTGCATCCGCGAGTATAAAAAGCCCACGATCCTGACGCTCTTGTGCATGGTCGGCGAGGTCGCGATCGAAGTGCTGATCCCGTTTTTCACCGCCAATCTCGTCAATGAGATCAAGGGCGGCGCGGAGCTCAGCGGCGTTGTGCGCGTGGGCCTTGGGCTCATCCTGATGTCGCTCGTGTCGCTCAGCTGCGGCGCGCTCGGCGGGCTTTACGGCTCGCGCGCGAGCGCCGGCTTTGCCAAAAACGTCCGCCACGATGTTTTCACCCGCGTGCAGAGCTTCGCGTTTGAAAATATCGACAAATTCTCCTCCGCCTCGCTCGTCACGCGCATGACGACCGATATCAACAATGTGCAGATGTCCTTTATGATGTGCATCCGCATCGCGGTACGCGCACCGCTGATGTTCCTCTTCGCCGTCATCATGGCCTATATCATGGGCGGCGCGCTGGCGACGACATTCCTCATTATCATTCCCGTGCTGGTAATCGGACTTCTTCTGATCGCACGCAAGGCAATGCCCGCGTTCCGCGCGGTGTTCCGCAAGTACGATAAGCTCAATGAATCGGTCGAGGAAAATGTGCGCGCGATGCGCGTGGTCAAGGGCTTTGCCCGCGAAGGGTATGAAAAGCAGAAGTTCGCCGCGGCCTCGCACGATATCGCCAAGGACTTCACCTTCGCCGAGCGCGTCGTCGCGCTCAACGCGCCGCTGATGCAGTTCTGCGTATACTTCAACATGATCTTCGTGCTATTTGTCGGCTCGCGGATCATCATCACGAACGGCGGCACGACCATCGACGTTGGCCAGCTCTCGGCCATGCTGACCTACGGCATGCAGATCTTAATGTCGCTGATGATGATCTCGATGATCTACGTGATGATGACGATGTCGTATGAGTCCTTCGTCCGTATCTGCGAGGTACTCGAGGAAGAGCCCGCGCTCACCGATCCCGCATCTCCCGCGATGGACGTGAAGGACGGCTCCATCGACTTTGAAAACGTCAGCTTCAAGTACTCCGCACAGGCGAAGAAATTCGCGCTGCAGGACATCAATCTGCACATCGACTCAGGCATGACCGTCGGCATCCTCGGCGGTACGGGCTCGAGCAAGTCGACCCTCGTGCAGCTCATCCCGCGCCTTTACGATGTGAGCGAGGGCTGCGTCAAGGTCGGCGGCAGAGATGTGCGCGAATACGACCTTGAGGCGCTGCGCGGCGCGGTCAGCGTCGTGCTGCAAAAGAATGTGCTGTTTTCCGGCACGGTCAAGGATAACCTGCGCTGGGGCAACGAAAACGCCACCGACGACGAGATGATCGAGGCGTGCAGGCTCGCGCAGGCGGACGAATTCGTCCGCTCCTTCCCCGACGGGTATGACACCTATATCGAGCAGGGCGGCTCGAACGTCTCCGGCGGACAGAAGCAGCGTCTCTGCATCGCCCGGGCGCTTCTCAAAAAGCCGAAAATTCTGATCCTCGACGACTCGACCTCCGCGGTCGACACGCGCACCGACGCGCTGATCCGCGAGGGCTTCCGCACCTATATCCCCGAGACGACGAAGATCATCATTGCCCAGCGCGTCGCGTCCGTGCAGGATGCCGACCTCATTCTCGTGATGGACAACGGCCATATTGCGGACATGGGCACGCACGATCAGCTCCTCGCTTCGAGCGAAATTTACCGCGAGGTCTACGAATCCCAGACGAACGGAGGTGAGCAGGATGAAGCGTGATCCCAAGAATTCCCGCCGCCCAAACGACGGCGCGGCGAACCTCGCCATGCTTAAGCGCACGGTGAAAAAGCTCTTTTCCTACTATCCTGTGCTCGCGCCCGTCACGTTCGCGTGCATCCTGTTCTCGGCCATCGTCACGTCGATCCCGTCGCTTTTCGTGCAGAATGTCATTCAGGTCATCGAAAAGTGGTACGTCTCGCGCGACTGGGTCTCCGCCAAAGCAGAGCTCATCCCCATCCTGTCGCTGCTCATCTCGCTCTATGTGCTCTCGATCATCGCGATCCTGGTCTACAAGCAGCTCATGGCCTATATGACGCAGGGCTTTCTCGACAAGCTCCGTCAGGAGATGTTCGGCGGCATGCAGGATCTTCCCATCCGCTACTTCGACACCCACCAGCACGGCGATATCATGAGCTTCTACACCAACGATATCGACACGTTGCGCCAGCTCGTGTCCGAAGCCATCCCCGCCTTCATCCAGTCTGGCGCGATCGTGCTGGCCGTGTTCGGCATTATGCTCTATTTCAGCATCTGGCTGACGCTCATTTCGGTGCTCGGCGTGATTCTGATGATCGTCGTCACCAAGCGCGTCGGCGGCGGCAGCGCCAAATTCTTCCTGCGCCAGCAGCAGGCCGTCGCCAAAACCGAGGGCTATATTCAGGAGACGATGACCGGCCAGAAGGTCGTCAAGGTCTTCTGCCACGAGCAGCGCTCCATTGAGGAGTTCGACAAGATCAACGACGCCCTCTTTGAAGACAGCTACCGCGCCCACGCCTATGCCAGCGTGCTCGGCCCCATCATCGGCAACATCGGCAACTTCCTCTATGCGGCTCTGGCGCTCGTGGGCGGCGTGCTGCTGCTTATCGGCGTTCCGAACCTGAGCCTTTCCGGCAAGGCGCTGGATATCTCGATCCTCGTCCCGTTCCTCAACATGACCAAGCAGTTCACGGGCAATATCAACCAGCTCTCCCAGCAGATCAATTCCATCGTCATGGCGGGCGCAGGCGCGCAGCGCGTCTTCTCCCTCATCGATGAAAAGGCCGAGACGGACGACGGCTTCGTTACGCTCGTCGACGCGGACATCGCCCCCGACGGCACGATCCGCAAGAGTGACCATCACACCGGCCACTGGGCGTGGAGAAATCCGAACGACAACGGCAAGGCCTCTTACCGCGAGCTGCGCGGCGACGTGCGCCTCATTAACGTGGACTTCGGCTACGAGCCGAATAAAGAGGTCCTGCACGACGTCTCCGTCTACGCAGAGCCCGGCCAGAAGGTCGCCTTTGTCGGCGCGACCGGCGCGGGCAAGACGACCATCACGAACCTCATCAACCGCTTTTACGACATTGCCGACGGCCAGATTCTCTACGACGGCATCGACGTCAGCAAGATCAAAAAGGCCGACCTGCGCCGCTCGCTCGGCATCGTCCTGCAGGACGTCAACCTCTTCACCGGCACGGTGATGGACAACATCCGTTATGGTAAACTCAACGCGACGGATGAAGAGTGCATCGCCGCGGCAAAGCTCGCCGGCGCGGACGATTTCATTACGCGCCTTCCGCAGGGCTACGCGACGGAGCTCGCCAACAACGGCGCAAACCTCTCGCAGGGTCAGCGCCAGCTCATCTCCATCGCCCGCGCGGCGGTCGCCGACCCGCCGGTCATGATCCTCGACGAGGCGACCTCGTCCATCGACACACGCACCGAGGCCATCGTCCAGCGCGGCATGGATCAGCTGATGGAGGGCCGCACGGTGTTCGTCATCGCGCACCGCCTGTCCACCGTCAAGAATTCCGATGTCATCATGGTCCTCGACCACGGCCGCATCATCGAACGCGGCAGCCACGAAAAGCTGATTGCGGAAAAAGGAACCTATTACCAACTCTACACCGGCGCATTCGAGCTTGAATAACTCAAAAAAGGACACATCCGTACGGATGTGTCCTTTTTTGAGTTCGCATATCGTCCAAGTCCTCCCGCTATATTGTGTTGAACGCAATTTTTAAGGGAGGAATTCTATGTCTCGTTCCTTTTTCCGCACCTACGGCTTTCTGAGCGCGATGCTGCTCGCCATCGTACTCGGATGCGTGCTGGGCGCGCTGTGGCCGGGGGCGACGTGTCTCGCCCCGCTCGGCACGATCTTCATTAACCTGATGTTCTGCATCGTCGTGCCGCTCGTGTTCTGCTCGCTGAGCAGCTCCATCGCCTGCATGAAAAGCCCGAAGCGCGCGGGGAAGATCATGGGCACGACGCTTTTGGTCTTCATCGTCACGGGCCTTATCGCCGCAGTCATCATGCTCTTTGCGATGCGCCTCTATCCCCCGGTCCTCGAGCCGTGGGCGGACGCGGCGGCGGGCGAGGTCGATGAACAGGCGAGCGTCGCACAGCTGCTCGTCAACTTCTTCACGGTCGAGGATTTCGCGGCGCTGCTGTCCCGCCGCGCGATGCTGCCGCTCATCGTCTTCTCCATCCTCATCGGCTTTGGCGTCAATCTGAGCGGCGGCGCGGACTGCCTGACGGCAAAAGTCCTGCAGGACATGACGAACTGCCTTTTGAAGGTCGTCTCGCTCATCTCCTACTACGCGCCCGTCGCGTTTTTCGGTTTTTTCGCCTCACTCGTCGCGACCTACGGTGCACAGATCACCGCGGCCTATGGCCGCGCGATGCTCGTCTACTATCCGCTCTGCTTTGTCTACGCGCTCGTCGCGTTTCCGCTCTACGCCTATCTCGGCGGCGGAAAGGAGGGCGTGCGCGTCATGCGGCGGCACATCCTGCGCCCTGCGGTCACGGCGCTCGGCACCTGCTCGTCCGTCGCAACGATCCCGACGAATTTAGAGGCCGCGGAGGACAGCGGTGTCCCGCGTGACATCTCCGACCTCGTCCTGCCGCTGGGCGCGACGATGCACATGGACGGCTCGTGCTTCAGCTGCGTGCTGAAGATCGCGTTCCTCTTCGGCGTGTTCGGCATCCCGTTTGAGGGCGCGGGGCTCATCGTCAAAATTCTGCTTGTCGCCGTGTTCAGCTCGGTCGCGATGAGCGGCATCCCCGGCGGCGGGTACATCGGCGAGTACATCATCTGTACGCTCTTCTTCCCCGCGCAGATGGCCATTGCCTACCCCATCGCCGTGACGATCGGCAACCTAGTCGACCCGCCTGCCACAATGATCAACGCCGCGGGCGACTATGTTGTTACATTTCTCGTCGCGCGCTTCACCGAGGGAAAAGACTGGCTCGAGCGTGCGCAGAGGGAAAAGGCTGCACACTAAATTTTCCGTGCGCTTTCCGCGCAGGCATGCTATAATGCTGTTCGTTAACGAAAGAAGAAAGATTCGCCCGCTGCGCGCGGGCAGAAAGAGGTTTTTATCATGGAAGTTGGTCTTTCCATCGCGCAGATGCAGCGCGGTATGGACGTGGAAGGCTTTTATCTGCTCAAGGCCGCCTTTGCCAAGGTGACAGCCAGCGGCAAGCCGTTTTTGAGCGCAGTGCTCGCCGACACGAGCGGCACGATTGAAGCAAAGGTCTGGGACTACAGCGGCCCCATCGGCGAGCGCGACGTAGGCAAGGTGCTCAAGGTGCGTGGGAGCGTATCGGACTACCGCGGCATGCCCCAGCTCACAGTCGACAAGCTGCGCCTCGCCGAAGACAATGACCGCGTCGACGTCTCGAAGCTCGTGAGCGTCGCGCCCATCGACCGCGAGGCCGGCTATGACGAGGTCAAGGCACTCGTTTCGACCATCGAGGACGCAGACTACCGTGCCGTGTGCGAGGAAATGCTGCGCCGCCACGAGGCAGCGTTCCGCACCATTCCCGCCGCCAAGAGCGTTCACCACGGCTTTTTGTCCGGCCTTCTGATGCACACGCTCAACATGCTGCGCCTTGCCGATTTTCTGTCCGCGCAGTACGCGGACACCGTGAACCGCAGCCTGCTCCTCACCGGCACGCTGCTGCACGACTTCGCCAAGGAGCAGGAGTTCACGTTCTCTGAGCTCGGCCTTGTGACGGATTACTCGACGAAGGGCCAACTGCTCGGTCACCTCGTCATGGGCGCGCAGGAGGTCGCGGCGATCGCCGCCGAGCTCAACCTGCCCGAGGAAAAGGCGACGCTTTTGGAGCACCTGATTCTCTCGCATCACGGCCAACCGGAATTCGGCGCGGCGGTGCTGCCCCAGTGCGCGGAGGCAGAGCTTTTGTCGCTCGTCGACCAGATCGACAGCGAGCTCGGCGCCCTGCGGGACGCCTATGCGCGCAGCCAGTCGATCGAGGACGTGCACGCCCACGCCGAATTTATGCGCAGCGACATCCGCCTGTGCATGGAGAGCCTGCGGGCCGCCTGCGACGCCGCCGAGACGATCATGGACGGGTCTTGCTGGCCGATGCCGACCTACACCGACCTCCTTCATAGAATCTAAGCGGCATGATGCCGCGCCCCAGGCTGAGCCTGGACCCAATCCGCGCACCAGGCTTTTTGAAAGACTCAAGCTATGCGGCCCGCGCAGAAAACCA
>ERZ834859.1445-NODE-1445-length-25782-cov-3.221596_pt1 | contig 25782 bp, 24 predicted proteins | sample MGYA00519947_ERZ834859 | MGnify/ENA primary metagenome ERZ834859 (study PRJEB31850, sample SAMEA3708763) | human gut metagenome | biome: human gut; feature: human-associated habitat; material: faeces | place: China | collected 2014 ...
CAGTACAGGAAATCGCTTGGCTTGGCGGCCTAGCGTCTCCAGAGTTTGGGGCGCATCCCCCAAACACGCCGCCCGCAATCGAGAATGGTCTCAATTTGTACCTGTCCCCAATTGAGATCCAAGAGACTCTGTGCTGGTAGAATAGGTCGCGATTGAATTTGAAGATTGGAGACCCATGGCACCTGTCATCGCCATCATCGGAGCACTCGAGAAGGAAGTTCGCCAGATCTACGCCGCCGTCGAGAAGGGCACCGTCGCCGACGAGGCCGGCCTGCACATCGTGGGCGGCGAATACCACGGCTTCGAGATCGTTGCCACCACGGCCGGTATGGGCACCGTCAACGCCGCGGCCGCGGCGCAGCACCTCATCAGCGCTCACGGCGCCAACGCCATCATCTTCTCCGGCATCGCCGGCGGTCTCAACCCCGCCCTGCACATCGGCGACGTCGTAATCGGCGAGCACCTGCGCTACCTCGACACCGACACCGCCCTCATCGCCGAATCCGCGCCCGGCCTCGAGGAATTCTCCAGTAGCGATTTCCTCGTCGAGCTTGCCGAGCAGACCCTGCGCGCCCACGGCTTTGTCGATGCCGCACTCTCCGAGGGCGATGCCGCCACCGCCCGAGCCGAGGCCGACGCCACCCTCTTCCGTCGCAACAACACCGATTCCGAGCCGCAGCGCTTCCTGCGCGGCACGATCGCCACGGGCGACCGCTTCGTGAGCGGCGCCGAGGCCAAGGCGGCCGCGATCGCCGCGACGCAGGGCGACTGCGTGGAGATGGAGGGCGCCGCCATCGCACACGTCGCAGCCAAGAACGGCATCGACTGTCTGGTCTTGCGCGCCATCTCGGACAACTGCGACGAGAGCTATGACGCCCTTTCCTCCCGCGAGTTCGATCTCGAGGAGTACGCCAAGAGCGCCAGCTCCCTTGTGCTTTCCATCGTTCGCCGCCTCGCGGTCCAGCTCGGGATCGAGCCGCGCGACTAACGGCGCATCGCACATTCCCGGACGCGCCGGCCGTATCCGCGCGCTCCGCAAGCCCCGCCCCCGATCACACAGAGAGGCATTTCCCATGGCAGAGGCCATCAACTACAACAAGGTCCATTTCGTCGCCAGCTACGGCAAGGCATCGCAGATCCCGCCGTCGACCTGCCCCGAAGTGAGCTTCGTGGGCCGTTCCAACGTGGGCAAATCCTCGATCATGAACAAGCTGTTCAACCGCCGCGGCCTCGTGAAGGTCTCCTCCACCCCGGGCAAGACCGCCAACGTCAACTTCTTCGAGGCCGACGGCGTGCACTTCGTCGACCTGCCCGGCTATGGCTTCGCACAGCGCAGCAAGGCCGAGCGCGACCGCTGGGCCCGACTCATCGGCGACTTCTTCGATTCCGAGCGCAGCTTCAACCTGGTCGTCTCACTTGTGGACATCCGCCACGATCCGAGCAAGCTCGACCTGCAGATGATCGAGTTCCTGCGCGAGAACAGCTTCAACTTCATCGTCTGTCTCACCAAGGCCGACAAACTCTCCAAGTCGCAGCAGGGCAAGCAGGCCGCGTCGATCCGCAAGCAGATCGGCGTCCCCGCCGATCGCCTCATCGTCACGAGTAGCGAATCCGGTCTGGGCATCGACCGCCTCAAGCAGGCTATCGTCGATTTCTGCCTGGATGACGAGGACGAGAACGAGGACGTCGTCGACTAGTTGACGCCCCTGAAGCCCTTGCCCACGATCTCGGAGCTGTCCACGATCGTGATGAAGCACCCCGGATCGACCTCGCGCGCGTATCGACGCAGCTTCACGGCCTCGCGGCGGCTCAGCACGCACATGATCACCGTCACGAGCTGACCTGAGAACGCACCGTATCCACGGCTGATGGTGGCCGTGCGGTTGAGCTCCTTGACGATGTAGGTCTCGACCTTCAAAGGCTCCTTGCAGATGATGGTGCAGACCTTCCTCAAATGGATGCTCTCGATGGCCTTATCGACCACCAGCGTCTTGGCGAACAGGCCGAGTACACAGTAGAGGCCCACGCGTGGACCGTACAGCACCGCCGCGATGCACACGATGCCGATATCCACCAGCAACAGCGCGCGCCCGATCTCGAGCGTACTGTGGCGTTTGAGGATCATGGCGAGGATGTCGGTGCCACCCGTCGACGCGCCGATGTCGAACACCATGGCACTGCCTATCGCGGGCAAGATCACGGCAAAGCACAGGTCGAGCCACATATCCCCCGTGATGGACGCCGTCGACGCCCCGGGGAACAGCATCTCGAACAGGGACACGTAACCCGAAAGCGCGAATGATGCGAACACGCTCCACAGGATCGCCTTGCGCTCCAAGAAGATGAACCCCAGCACCACCAGCACGATATTGATGATCCACATGAAGCCGCCGACCGGCAACGTGGGAAACAGCGTCGAAAGAATGACCGACACGCCGGAGGTGCCGCCGAACGCAAAGTGGTTGGGCGTCTTGAACAACACGATGGCCAGGGCGGTGAGGATCAGCCCGCCATTCAAGACGGCAAAGAAGCGCAGGAAGCCCGGGTCCTTGCTCCGACGAGCGCCAACTTGCTCGCCGCGGCGGATGTCCTCCTCGCTCACGAGGTGCTCAAGGGGCTCGACCGGTGTCGTATGATGGGTCGCCGCCCATGAAGATGCGGTCTCCGTCGCCGTTGGCCCTGCTTGCTCTTTCTGCTCTTCCACGCCGCGCTCCGCTTTTCGAATCGGTTCCTCGCGCCCCTGATGGTAACGCGAACGACCCCTTATGCAAGCAACGTTTGCGACAGTTCGGGCAACGGGCAATCACGGGCGCCATCGGCATGAAAAAGGCGGCCGCCCCACGACGACCGCCCCATATAGCCTCTTATCACCCGAGACGATACCCGGGCCCAGAATCGACAGCGAAACCTAGAACGCGGGAAGCACGTCCTCGCCGTAGTTCTCCTCGAGATAGGCCTTGAAGTCCTCAGAGGTAAGCACCTCGACGAGGGCCTTGATCCCCTTGGAATCCTCCTGACCCTTGGCGACGCAGATGATGTTGGCATACCTCTCGACGGCGAGCGAATCGGAGGATTCGTGCGCAAGAGCATCGGCAACGTGATAGCCGGCCTCGATGGCGTAGTTGCCGTTGATGACCGCAAAATCGACCGAGGAAAGGGCGCGCGGCAGCGCGGCGGCCTCGAGCTCCTGAAACTTGAGGTTGTGCGGATTCTCCTTGATGTCCTTGGGCGTGGACTCGAGGTTCTCGGGGTCGGAGAGGGTGATCAGGCCAAGATCCTGCAGCAGGAGCAGGGCGCGGCCGCCGTTGGTGGGGTCGTTGGGCACGCCGATCTGCGCGCCGTCCTGGAGCTCCTCCAGGCTGGCGGTCTTGCCGGCGTAGATGCCGAAGGGCTCGTAGTGCACATCTGCCACGCTCACCAGGTGGGTGCCATTCTCAGCGTTGAAGTTGTTCAGATAGGTGATGTGCTGGAAGTAGTTAGCATCGACGGAGCCGGCGGTCGTGTCCTTGTTGGGCTGGATGTAATCGGTGTACTCCTTCACCTTGAGCTTGATGCCCTGCTTGGCGAGAAGAGGCGCGGCGAAATCCGTCAGGATCTCGGCGTGCGGCGCGGGGCTGGCGGCGACGGTCAGCACGGCGGAATCGGCCGCGGCGGAGCCGGCGGGAGCAGAAGAGCCGCCGCAAGCGGTGAGCCCGCCCAGGGCAACAATGCCCAGACCGGCAGCAAAAGAGGTGAGCAGGGAACGACGGGAAACGGAAGCGTTGAAGTTCTTCATGATGGGATCCTTTCGAAAAAAATTGTTGAGAGATGAATGGTCTGGGGCCAGACGGGATTTCCCGGATTCCGCAGGTTGACGCAAGCGACGATCGAACGCCGAAATGCGATGCCCGGAAAAGCCCGTCAGCGGTGATCGACCTTGCGGGCGATGAGATTGCACACAGACTGGATGAGCTGGACGAGCACGATGAGCAGCGCGACCGTGGCGATCATGGCACCGTCCTCGTAACGGTAATAGCCATAGCGGATGGCGATGTCGCCCAGACCGCCCGCACCCACGGCGCCGGCGATGGCGGTGTAACCCAGCACGGCAATGAGCGTCACGGCGATGCCGCGCACGATGCTCGGCAGCGCCTCGGGCAAAAGTGCCGAGAACACGATACGGGGCACGGACGCGCCGCACGCCTCAGCGGCCTCCACGGCGTCGCGGCTCACCTCGGCGAGCGATTGCTCGACCATACGAGCCACGAACGGGGCGGTCGCAACCACCAACGGCGGGATGACGCCCACCACGCCCGTGGAGGTGCCTACGAGCGCCTGAGTGGCGGGCATAAGGGCGATCAGCAGAATGATGAACGGCAGGGAACGGCCGATGTTGACCACCCAGCCCAGCACCGCGTTCAGCACGGGCACGGGACGCAGGCCGTTCGGCGCGGTGAGGTGCAGCACGACACCGAGGACCGTGCCGATCACATAGGCGACCGCAGTGGACGCGAACACCATGACGAGCGTGTCGATGGTGCCCTGAATGAGCAGCGGAGCAAACTCCGCGAGGAAATCGTTAAGCATCCCAATCCACCTTTCCGAGCAGCACGCGCGTAGCCTCGGCCTGGGGATCGGCGAACACCTTCGCCACGCTCCCCTGCTCCACCACGCGACCGTGCTCGAGCACCGCGACGTTGTTGCAGATCTTCTCGACCACATCCATGGAATGGGTGATGACTACCAGCGTCACGCCGGTCTCGCGGTTGATGTCGCGCAGCAGCTTGAGGATGGTGTTGGTGCTCTTGGGGTCGAGCGCGGAGGTCGCTTCGTCGCAGAGAATCACCTCGGGCTCGCAGGCCAATGCACGGGCAATGGCCACGCGCTGCTTCTGACCGCCGGACAGCTGGCTGGGATAGCTCTGGGCCTTCTCGGCCAGGCCGACGCGATCGAGCAGCTCGAGCGCGCGGGCGCGGTTCTCGGCAGTCACCTTGCCGGAAGCGGCGAGGAACGGGAAGCACACGTTGTCCAACACGGTCTTTTGCGCGAGCAAGCCGAAGTTCTGGAAAATCATGGCCACGCGACGACGATACGCGCGCAGCTCCTCGCCGGATAGGGCGGTGACGTCACGGCCATCAACCTCGATAGCACCCGACGTGGGGCGCTCGAGCAGGTTGATGGTGCGCACGAGCGTGGATTTACCCGCACCGCTCATACCGATGATGCCGAAGACGTCGCCGTCGGCGATATCGATGTTGATATCCGAGAGGGCGTGGACCAGGCCGTCGGACTCGACGGGGGCCAGGGTTTCGGCGGCTTCGTCTGCCGCCTGGACGACAGCCGCAGCGCCGAGCGCCGGATCACCACTCACCGACGCGGCGTAGGAAACATCTGCGCCAACTTTGCGGCGCGTCTTACCGGACGCCTTGGGCGTAGCAAAAGATTTGTACACATGCTTGATGCTGATCACGAGGAAAACTCCGCTTAAAGATGGTTTTGGGATAAACGGCCATCTCCCGCCGGAGACAACCTAATGGAGGCGCCCGGTCTCGGTCAGCACGCGGAAAACGCGCGGCATGACAAAGTGCCCGGGCGAGGGCATCTCCATGACCATCATCATGCTCGCGATATGTCCGTCAAACGTAATCATGGGGATGAGCTTAACAGGGTACCCCATATCGGGCAACCATGGAAACCGCCATGAAACAAAAACGGCCGTCTGCAAACAGACGGCCGCATGCCCTTTGGCGACATGTTGCAAATTGTACCTGTCCCCAATTGGACAACTTTGGCAATGTCTTACTCGTCGTCCTCGGCGTGGCGCTTCTTGCTCGCCTCGTACTCCTCGCGCGTCACCACGTCCTCGATGCGCAGGTTGATGCCTGCAACCTCCAGGCCGGTCATAGCGGTCAGTCGCTCGGTCACGCGCTCCTTCACGTCCTCAAAGATCGCCGGCGCATAGCAACCATACTCGATGATCACGGAGATGTTCACAATCACACGGTTGTCGTCGGTGACCTCGACGGTAACGCCCTTGGTGAGGTTCTCGGCGCCGAAGGTCTCCTGCACGAGATGCATAAGGTTGCCCTTCATGCCGAGAACATGCGGGACCTCGCGCGTTGCCATGGCGACGATCTTCTCGATAACGCCGTTGGAATAAGTGAGAGAGTCCTCAGAATCGTCCTCGAGATCCTCCTCGAACTCCGGCTCGCCCTCGAACGCGGGCTCGCCGACCTCGTTCATGTCCTGCTCCATGGGCTGCAGCTCGCGCTCGGCCTCGTCGTCAGCCTCCGAAAACGCGACCTCGATGCCGAACAGTCCCTGCTTCTTCTCGTCTGCCATGGTGTCCTCCCCTGTCGGGCTCTGCCGTCTGATTTCCTCATGCTATCGAATATGCCCACGGACGCGCGGTTCATGCACAGGCGCGGGCGGCGTCATGTTATTTGTCGAACAGGCGACGAATGAAGTTCACCGCCGCGTTATCCCCATCGCGCATTTGACCGATGACCACACCGACGCCCACGAACACGGCGATAACAATGGTGTCCCACAGCCCGATGACCAAGATGAGCACCGCCAGCACGAACCCCATGATGCCGTACAGCGTGGCATGCGGATGCGCATCGGCGTGCTCCCACATCCTGCGCCCCAGCTCGCGGAAAAAGCCGAAGGTCGCCTCGTGGAACGTCTCGGGGCGAGTGGCCCCATCCGCACCGGTCGCGCTCGCCTGCGAGCCAGCCTCGGCGGAAGACGTATGCGTCTCGCTCTCGACGGGCTCGACGACATGCTCGATGACGGCTTTGGGCGCTCTCTGCGCGCCCTTTGCAGTATCACTCACTTAGCAAACCTCCCTGGTAACGGTCACGGTCTTGCTCGGCAAGAACCGAACGCGCACGGAAACACCGGGCACACCGAGCATCTGCTCGCACGCCCGCTGCACGCGGCCCTGCATATCCTGTCCAAGGGCCGCAAGGTCCCCATCAACAAGAGCGATCGCCTCGATCTCGATATGGACCTCCGAGCGGTCACGGCCCCGCACGTGCGCCCCGACCTCCTCGATGAGCACGTCATCGCACTCGGCAGCGGTGCGAGAAATGGAAACGAGCGCGGGTAGGGCGACTTCGATCTGGACATCGCCGGCAAGTCGCAAAAATTCAGGCTCTGGTTTGTCCGCAATGGCCGCGATCAAAAGCACCGCCATCTGGATGAGCACCACGCACACGCACGCAAACGCGAGAACGTGTACCCACGGCACAGCCAGCAGGGCATCGAAGCGATCCGTATGGGGGCCGAATTGAGAGCCCGCGAACAGGCCAACCACAACCACGGCGGAGATCAGGTACAGCACCACGCCGATCTTGCGCATGCGCCTCATGGGCCCTCCTCTCTCCGATGCAACGCGCGCAGACCCTCCGCGCGCGATAACGCTTTCCCATTATAAAGCGAGCCGGGCCCACGGCGATGCGGACCCGGCTTCACAAGCACTTCTTAACCAAGCGGCGAAAACCGCGTGGATGTTACTCCTCTTCGAGGGCAGCGATGACCTCGTCGGTCATGTCCATGGTGGAGTACACGTCCTGGACGTCGTCCAGGTCCTCGAGGCGGTCGATGAGGCGCTGGACCTTCTTGGCGTCGGCGCCGGAGACAGCCGTCGGGGTGGTCGGGACCATGGTGAGCTCGGCACCCTTGACCTCGATGCCCTGAGCCTCGATGCCCTTGGACACGGCCATGAGGTCGCCCGCGGCGGTCCACACGACCCACTCGTCACCGGCATCCTCGTAGTCGTCGCCACCGGCCTCGGCAATGACCATCATGAACTCTTCCTCATCGCCGGCAGCGCCGTTGGCCATGAGGTTCTCCTTCTTGTCGTTCGGGTCGACGATCTGCTTGGAGACCACGACCTGGCCCTTGCGCTCGAACTGGAAGGCAACGGAGCCGGTGGTGCCCAGGTTGCCGCCAGCGTGGGAGAAGGCGGAGCGGACATCGGCGGCGGTGCGGTTGCGGTTGTCGGTCAGGCACTCGACGTACACGGCAACACCGGCCGGGCCGTAGCCCTCGTACACGATGTTCTCGTACACGGCGGCGTCGGCGCCGGAACCGAAGGCCTTGTCGATGGCGGCCTTGATCTTGTCCTTGGGCATGGACTGAGCCTTGGCCTTGGCCACGGCAGCGGCGAGGGAGGCGTTGTTGTCCGGGTTGGGGTCGTTGCCAAGACGGGCCGCGACGGTGATGTTACGGCTCAGCTTGGAGAACAGGGCGGAACGCTTAGCGTCCTGCGCACCCTTGCGGTGCTTGGTAGTTGCCCATTTAGAGTGTCCGGACATATGATGCTCCTTCTATTTTCCCGCCCGCGGTGTTGGCGCGAGCCCATATAAACACACGTTCAGCATGATATACCGATTGCCGACCATGCGAAAGGTCTTTGAGTCAGCTTCACACACGGTCTCAATCGAGGATGGGGCGATTGCCCGAAAGGCAAACGAGCGACCGATTGCCCTACAGCCAATCGCGATGTTGCGGTCGCCTGGTCTTCCATGCGTATACAAGCAGCGCCGCGCCCAGCGCGATCAACGGCAGGCTCAACAGCTGCCCCATGGTGAGCCAACCACCGGCGAGGTAGCCGAGCTGCGCGTCGGGCAGACGAACGAACTCGATGAGGAATCGCACGATACCGTAGCCGAGCACGAAAATGCCGAGGTACGAACCCTGGGGCAGCGGCTTTGCACGACGGCTCAGCACATACAGGATCGCGAACAGCACAACACCTTCGAGCAGCGCCTCGTACAGCTGGCTCGGGTGACGCGGCACGTTGCCCGCCGCACCGCCAAAGACAACTCCCCACGGCAGATCCGTGGTCTTGCCCCACAGCTCACCGTTCACGAAGTTCGCGCAGCGCCCCAGGCAAAGCGCCAGCGGCACGCCCACAAAGGAGGCATCGGCCACCGTGAGAGGAGAGATTCGCAGGTAGCGACAGGCGATGAGCCCTCCCAGCAAGCCTCCTGCAAGACCGCCGTGAAAACTCATGCCGCTGATTCCGCCGCCGTTCGTGCCGAAGAAGATCTCAAGCGGGTGCGTGAAGTAGTAGCCGTTGCTATAGAACAGCACGTATCCCAGGCGCCCGCCAATCAGCAGACCGAATACGACGGCGATGACGACGGTCATGACGTCATCGGGGGTGAAACCGATGTTCCAGCGTTTCTGGGTCCGGTACATCACGAACCCCGCCAGCAGCGCACCGACCATATAGGCCAATCCGTACCAGTAAATCGTGATGGGACCCGCCGAGAACGCGACGGGATCGAGACTGTGATACAGCTCGTTGAGCATAGTGCCCCCTTGCGGCGCACCGACGAGGCACACCTTTGCACAAAGAGCCGGGCCGGCCGTGGTGTCCACGATCCGGCCCGGCTCCATCACGGATGATTAGAACGGCATGTACTCGTCGTACAGGTCGTTTGCGGCATCGGCGCCGCCGCCAACCTGCTCGACGCGCGTCACGCCGGGCACATGCTCCTTGAGGATACGCTCGACACCCATGGAAAGCGTCAGCGAGCTCATGGGGCAACCAGCGCAGGCGCCCTGCAGCTCCAGCTTGACCACGCCATCCTCGGTCACACCTATGTACTCCATATCGCCGCCGTCGGCCTGGAGGTTGGGGCGGATCTGCTCAAGCACCTCTTTGAGGAGGGTCTCGTCTACTGCCACGGAGACTCCTTTCATCTACAGCGAGCCGGCCGATGGGCGGGCCCGCGTCAATCGCACGGGTGGTGCACATGATACTACAGCGTGATACCCGCCCGCGGGGCTTCTATGCACCCCGGTTGCCCACAGAGCCGCCCACGGGCCCTCGCACCGGAAACGAGCGGCAAGTCTACTTGTGATACGGCTCGCCGCGCATGATCTTGAACGCACGGTACACCTGCTCGAGCAGGACCACGCGAGCAAGGTTGTGCGGGAGCGTGATGCGCCCGAACGAAAGCCGCTCGTCGGCACGAGCGCGCACCTCGGGCGAAACACCGCACGAACCCCCGATGACAAACGTGATCGAGCTCTCGCCGCGCAGCATCAGGTCGTCCAGATGCGAGGCGATTTCCTCGCTTGAACGCTCCTTGCCGCCGATGTCGAGCAGTACCACATGCGAGCGTTCGGAGATGGCAGCGAGGATGCCCTTGCCCTCAAGGGCGCGGCCCGCCTCCTCCCCGCCCGACTTCGCGGGGTCCCGGTCGGCGATTTCGACCATCTTCACGGTTGCGTACGCCGAGAGACGTTTGGCGTATTCCGCGCAGGCATCGGCCCAAAAGCGCTCCTTGAGCTTGCCGACGGCGACCACGGTGATTTTCATGCACGCCCCCTAGCGCTGGTGATACGTCTCGAAGAATTCCGCCAGGTCCTCCATGGCCTCGTGGAGCACGTCCATGGGCGGAAGGTAGACGATGCGGAAGTGGTCGGGTTCCGGCCAGTTGAAGCCGCCGCCGCGGGTGATGAGGATGCCCTTCTGATGCAGGAGGTCGAGGGCAAACTGCTCGTCGTCGCGGATATTGAACTTCTTGACGTCCATCTTGGGGAAGATGTAGAACGCCGCCTTGGGCTTGACCGCAGTGATGCCGTCGATCGCGTTGAGGGCTTCGTACACATAGTTGCGCTGCTCGCACACGCGACCGCCCGGCGCCACATAGCTCTTCACGGACTGATGCCCACCGAGCGCCGTCTGGACGATGGACTGCGCCGGCACGTTCGAGCACAGGCGCATGTTGGAAAGCATGTTCACACCGAGCATGAAGTCCTCGCCCAGACGCTTGTTGCCCGACACGATCATCCAGCCGATGCGATAGCCGGCAATCATATGGCTCTTGGAGAGGCCGGAGAACGTGACGCAGAACAGGTCGGGCGCGAGGCTGGCGATGGAGACGTGCTCCGCATCGTCCATGCACAGGCGGTCGTAGATCTCGTCCGCGAAGATCATGAGCTGGTGCTTGCGGGCGATCTCCACAATGCCCTCGAGTACTTCCTTGGCGTACACGGCGCCGGTGGGGTTGTTCGGGTTGATGATGACGATCGCCTTGGTGCGAGGCGTGATCTTAGCCTCCATGTCGACGAGGTCGGGATTCCAATCGGCCTGCTCGTCGCAGCGATAATGCACGGGCGTGCCGCCGGCCAGCGTGGCGCAAGCGGTCCACAGCGGATAGTCCGGGCTGGGGATGAGAATCTCATCGCCGGTGTCGAGCAGGGCCTGCATGCACAGGTTGATGAGCTCCGAAACGCCATTGCCGGTGTAGATGCCGTCCATGCTCACGTTGGGCAGGCCCTTGAGCTGGGCGTACTGCATGATCGCCTTGCGCGCGGAGAACAGTCCGCGGCTGTCGGAGTATCCCTCGCACTCGGGCAGCTGCTCGCGCATGTCCTGGATGACCTCGAAAGGCGTGCGGAAGCCAAACGGCGCGGGGTTACCGATATTGAGCTTGAGAATGTGCGCACCCTCGGACTCGAGGCGAGCCGCCTCGTCGACCACGGGGCCGCGGACGTCGTAGAGGACGTTATCGAGCTTGGAAGACTTTTTAAAAGTGCGAGTGTTCTCAGACATGATGTTCCCTTCGGAATGCGAGTTGGAAGTCGAGCGGTCCGCGAATGTGCGGGGCTCCGGGAAGGCGGCGGCAGGCCGCGCCTCGGCTCGCCCGGGAGGATCGGACATCGCGGGGCTGGAAGGGATAAAAGCGGACGTGGCAGGCGCAACGGCTCCGTCGGCCGTGGCGGGCGCGGCGGCGTCATCGGGTGTGGCGGCTCCGTCGGCCGGCGCGGGCGCGGGGGCGCCATCAACCGTGGCGGGCGTGGCGGCATCATCGGGCGCGGCGGGCGCGAGGGCGGCAGGGGCTGCAGATTCAGCACGCGCGGTGGGTGCGGGCGCGGGCGTGGACTCGAACTCAGCCGCCCGATTCTCCCCCGTAAGCTCGAAAGGTTCAATTTCAAGGATATCCGCAAGCAGCTGCACCACCGCGCGACGCGGGAGCGTTTTGCCGCTCACGTACTGGCTCACCTGGCTCTTGCCGAGCTTTGACCCGCGGTCCGCAGCCATGCGAATCAGGTCGGCCTGCTTGAGACCGCGCCCGTCCATGGCGTGGCGCAGGCACGAGGCAAAGATCTCCACCGTTGTCGGCGCTGTATTCACGGTGTTTTCACCCTCAGCCACTTCTACTCCAATCATGAAATTGAACTCTAAGTTCAATTTTGCAAGAGTCTATCACGAGAGTTCAATTCTTCGATCAAAAGAGTTCAATTTTCATTGCACATCAAGAAGCCCACATCCAATCGGGACGCCCGCATGCGGCTGCACGTCCACATGCACCTGCACGTCAACATGCACCTGCACGTCCGACTCGATTTCTCCTCCTCATGTAACCAACGCACGCGATCTGGATGCCGTGCACGGTTTGTAGGTTATGAACGATTGGAGGATATGAACGATTACCGCTTCCTGAACTATTGGAAGCTCAGCATTTCCCCAGGTAAATACGTGTACAGAAATGGAGGTTGTGAACGAACCGTTCATAGCTTGCAATTTCTGCCAGGCAAATCGTTCACAGCTTCCAACCGTTCATATCCTGCAAAAATGCCCAGGCGCCGGGCCCAGGCGCCCGTGCCCAGGCGCGCCCGTGCCGCGCCCGGGCCCGGCACGGGCGCGACACCGCAAACCCGGACAACAAAAAAGGGGCGCACGGGAGGTTCGAATCCCGTGCGCCCCCGACGTGCGCGTTTTCTTGCTGTAGCCACACTCGGCAAAACCAGCAGGCTCGATCGAGCCGGACCGCTGCAACCAACCCGACCACTCGGGCCGATGCGATGTTGCAATCGCGGCTTAAACCCATGTGGCCAACGGAACCGCAGAGCCGATCAGCTCCCGGCCCCGCTTTGGCCGGACCTGCCGGACCGCGCTCAGCCTCGCTCTAGAAGCGACGACCACCGCGATCGCCGTAGTTGCCACGGCCGCCGCGATCACCGTAACCGCCACGACCACCGCGGTCGTCACGGCCACCAAAGCCGCCACGGCCACCACGGCCGCCACGGTCACGATCGCCGAAGTCGCGACGAGGGCCGCGATCGCCAAAGTCCTTGCGAGGACCACGGTCACCGAAATCGCGGCGCGGGCCACGGTCGCCACCGCGATCGCCAAAGCCACCACGGCCACCGCGGTCGCCGCCACGGCCACCGAAGTCCTTGCGCGGGCCACGGTCGTCACCACGGCCGCCAAAGCCGCCGCGACCGCCGCGATCGCCGCCACGGCCACCGCGATCATCGTTGTCCAGACCCATCTCGGTCAGCGGGTCGATGAGCTTGTCCATGAGCGCGACGATATCCTCGGCGTCCAGCTGAGACAGCTGCGGGACGAGCTTCTTGCGCTTGCCACCGATGGAAGCGGCGAGCTCCTCGGCGTTCTCGTTGGCGGAGACGAGGATGGCGCGCATGTCCTCCTCCTCGGGCATGATACGAGTCACGGCGCCGACTTCCTCAGCCTCGCGCAGGATGCCGTCGAGCTCGCGCAGACGCATGCCGAGCAGGTCGGACATCTCCTTCTGCTCCATCTGGGGCTTGAGCTCGAGGAGCTTGAGGGCGCGCATGAGCTCGCTGGCGCGGGCGGCGTCGGCCTCGGCCTCACGGCCCATGGCGAACTTGCGGTTGCGGAGCAGGCGAGCAGCGCGCTGCACCTTATCGAAAAGCTGGTCGTCCAGGCTGGGCTCCTCAGCGGCCTCCTCGGAAGCCTCCTCGGCGGTCTCCTCGACGACGTCCTCGGCCTCGACAGCCTCCTCGACGACCTCGACGGTCTCGGAAGCCTCGACGACCTCTTCCACGTTCTCGTTCTCGTTCTCGATGTACTCGGACATTTCGTCCTCCTTCTGCGCCCTCGGACGCGTTCATTGGGGGCCTCGCCCCGGTGCCGGCGACCTCTATTTCCGCCTGGGCACCATCTCCACGCCTTCCGGCGTCTCATGCGGCACGCTCCATCTGAGCCTCGAATGCCGCCGTGCACCAGTGTACGCGCCGCGGAGCCACTTCAATCGTGCGCTTTTGGTGACACACACCTTTCGCATCCACCTGGGAATGTGGCTCCAATCAGCGGATGCCGCCGGCTATGCCAAATAGCGCCTCACGTCCGCAATCCGCGCCTCGCCGTCGCGGCGCCCTACCTGGTAGATCCGCTCCAAGATCTCCGGGTCCTTTACGACGAGCGGCGCCTTGACCGACTCGCTCGGGCGGATGACGAGCGCCTTCCCGTCGCGCTCGAGGCGGGCCACCTCTTCGAGCTGGGCGTTATAGCGCACGTGGCGGTTGGCTAGCAACTCCACCAGCTTGGGATACGCACCGTATGCGCGCTTCAAGAGCGGCATGAGCCTGTTCGGCTCCTTCACGAATCCCGCGGGCTGCGTGAGGACGACTACGTTTCTGTCGTACCCCTGCGCGACCATCCATGCCGCTGGGATCGAGTTGGCGATGCCGCCGTCGAGGAGCTCGCGGCCATCGAGCTCGACGGGTCGCGCGAGCAGGGGCACCGAGGCGGATGCCCGAATCCAATCGAGGTCATCGCCATCGCCGCGTTCGATGTCGCGATAGACGGCCTCGCCCGTGACGATATCCGTGCAAACGGCCGTGAAGCGCATGGGATTCGCGGCGGCGGCCTCTATATCGAAGGGATCGAGGTGCAAGGGCACCTCGCGATAGGCGAAATCGATGCTGTAAAGCTCCCCGGTGCGCAGGAGGTTCTTAAGGCTGGCGTAACGCGGATCGGCGCAGAAGCGCTTGTTATAGCGGATGGCACGGCCCACCTGGCGCGACTTGATGTTCACGCCAAACGCGGCGCCCGCGGACACGCCCACCGCATGGGCGAACTCCACGCCGTGCTCCATGAACACGTCGAGCACGCCCGCCGTGTACAGACCGCGCATGCCACCGCCCTCGAGCACCAAACCCGCCGTCATATCGCCCAGCCTCCCATCGTCGTGGTTTCGACGGGCCATTCTACGCCTATTCGACGGGGCCCTCTCCCGTCAGCGCGGCGGGACGATGCAGTCGTAGCGCACGGCCTTGCCGGCGATTGCGTGGCTCGGCTTGACGCCGGCGAGATAGGGGCCCTTCACCGGGCGCTTGATCACGACTTTACGCGGACGCGCGGCAAGCGCGGCCTGGAGCAGCGACTCCTCGTCGAGGGGCTCGGTCGGGCGCTCGAGACCGTGGATGAGCTGGAACTTCTTCTTGACCGCGGCAGTCTTGGTGCGCCCCGGGAACATGGGGTCGAGATAGACCACATCGGGCTGCGCGCCCGTGCTGGCCCCAGCCCGCTCGAGAGCGATGCGGCTGTCGCCCGCGACCAGGTGCATGCGCTCGACGATGGGCCCGAGGACCTCATGCGCCGATGCCCGCGCGAGGGCGTCCTCGAGCAGGGCGGCGATCACCGGATCGGCCTCGCACAGCGTGACCGTGAAGCCGGCGGCGGCGAGCAACAGGGAGTCTTCGCCCAGCCCCGCCGTGGCATCCACGGCACGCGGGGCCTCAACGCCCTTCACCCGGGCGGCCTTGACGAGCATCTCTCGCTGCAGGGCGCCCTGTTTGATGCGTGGCAGCATCTCGGCAAAATCGGGGCGGAGCTCCATGCCATCGCGTATGAGGGAGAGACCGTCGCGGGACACCTTGAGATACAGGCGGCCCGGCTCGGGGATGAAAGCCGCGCCCGAAAGATGGGACCCCTGCTCGAAATGCCGCGACGGAAAATCGGCCCCGTCAACCGCGAGCGGGGCGCCCAGTCGATCGGACAGGCCTTGCGCACGGTCGAGCGAGTCCCCGTCGACGCAAAGCACCGTCACGGGCGATTCGGTAGAACCGACCCCCGATGCGGCGACATCCGGCGCGCCCCGCATGTCGCCATCCTCGATTCGACGACCCCCCTCGATTCGAGACCCCGTCATGACCGGTCCCCGCCCTTGATGGCGTTGACCGCGCCACGGCGCACCTTGGCCGGGTTGAGCGTCGATGCGGCGGCGTGAATATCGATATTCACGCCCAGCAAGATCTTCGCCATCCAAAAGTAGAAGAGAAGCACCAGCAGCGGAATGAGGCACGAGGTCACGAGCATCACCGCCAGCGACTCGATGAACTGGTTGAGCGACTCCTGGGCGCCCTCGACGGCGCTCGAAATCCCGCCGGTCACCGTGTCGATAGCGCCCTGGAAAAATCCGAGGATACCGCCTTCGTCCTTCTTGCCGCCTTCCGACTCGGCCTCCGCCGCGCCCTCGGCCAACGCCTCGGCCGCCTCGACCGACTGCGCGAGCGAGGTGTCGTACATGGCGTCGACCTGGTTGGTCACCCAGGTGCTGGTGGGTATGGCCAACAGCAGCACCGCGCCGATCAAGGCGAATTTGACACCGAGGCGCACCGGCACGGCCAACCAGCGCGCGCGGCCGTACGCCCAGGTGAACACAATCGCAGCGAGGAACGCGAGCGGCATCACGAGCCCCAACGCAACACCGCTGAAGATGGCGATGAGGTATTTCTCAAGGAACAAGGCGGCGAGCACGATGAGGAAACCGGTGCTCAGATCCATGAGCTTCTCGGCGATGGGCGAGCCCGCGTCGCCGGGGATCGCCGAGATGAGCGCTGATGCACCCGCGGAGCCCGCCGTGAGGGTGAGCACGTTGTCAATCTTCTCGTCGATGGTGGCAATCACCCCCGCATGCGCCTCGGGCGAGGCGAAGTGCGGGGCAAGGCCGAACACGAACAGGGCGATGAGGGCCACAAGGACCATGGTGACAATCGCCCGCACCTGGGTGCTGGGCCCGAACGTCTCGTCGTACTGCTCAATTTCGTTCATGGGAACACCTCTCATCGATTCGCGTGTCAGTGGCGATTGCGGAGCCAGATATGGTGCAAGCCGCGTAGGGTGAGGGTCTCATCGACCACCGCATCATGGGAGATGAGAGCGGCGACCTGCGCGGCGCCGTCCCCCGTCATCACCACGGGAGCGTCGGTGCCAAGCTCGTCCATCACCGCGTCGAGCAGGCCGTCGATGCGCGCCGCCTCGCCCAGGACCACGCCGGACTGCATGGCGGAGCGTGTGCTGCGTCCGATCACGCGCTCCGGCGCTCGCAGCTCAATCATGGGCAGACGCGCCGCCGCGGCGGTAAGCGAACGCGCACCCAGCGCGACACCAGGGGCGATGATGCCTCCGGCAAAGGCGCCGGACTCGTCCACGACCTCGATATTCGTGGTCGTCCCCAAATCCACCACGACCACGGGGGCCCCGTAGGTCTCGCGCGCCGCCACCGCGTCGGCCACACGGTCGGAACCCACTTCGGACGGATCGTCATAGCACATGCGGATGCCGGTCTTGAGACCCGGGCCCACCGCGTAGGGACGGGTTCCACACAGCTTGCCCAAAGCGGAGCGCCACACCTCGGCAAGGCTCGGCACCACACAGGAAAGGATGGCGCTTGTGGGCTCGGGCGCGCCCAGCATGTCGATCGCACGGGCGGCCTGTGCCCATGCCTCATCGGCCGTGCAGCGCTCGGAGGTCGTTACCTCCCACGTACCCGCGAGTTCATCCGCGGCGAACACGCCGAACTTGGTAACGGTGTTGCCCACGTCGACGGCGAGAAGGCAGGACGCCGTCGAGGGCTCCGAGATGCCCTGAGCTTGTAAAGCCCGGTCGCGTGAATCCGGCCCCTCGGGCCAAGCGCCTGTGGCCTCCATATCGACATCCATCGCGCCCTCCATGTTCTCGAACGCATATCTCTCAATCGAGCTTACACTATAGCGGTCCTATTGCCGTAACCCGACTCCCCGCATAAGGGGGAGCGGATATACGAAGGAGCTACAAATGAGTTCTCTGAACCAGCGCGCGCCGTGGCGCGGGCAGATCAGTGCCGCCGGTATTCTCATCGGCTGCATCGGCTGCGTCATCATCACGGCATCTTCCGTCTACACGGCCCTCAAGATGGGCGCCCTGCCCTGGCCGACCATCTTCACCTCGATCACCGCGCTGGTCCTGCTGCGCGCGGCGGGCCGCACGAGCCTGAACGAGGCGAACGTCACTCAGATCATCATGTCAGCCGGTTCCATGGTCGCGGGCGGGGTGGCCTTCACCATCCCCGGCGTATGGATGCTCGGCCTCGGCGCAGAGCTGAGCTGGATCGAGATCGGCGGCGTCGCGCTGGCCGGGACGCTACTCGGCCTGGTGTGCACGGCGCTGATTCGCCGCCGTTTCGTCGAGGAGTCCGACCTCGAGTACCCCATCGGCACCGCCGCCGCCGAAACGCTCATGGCCAGCCGCGCGGGCGGCGCGACGGGCAAGAGGCTCTTCGGGTCCATGGCGGCGGCCGGCATCTGGTGCGCGCTGCGCGACCTCGCGGGCGTCATCCCCGCCATGATCGGTGCACTGCCCATCCCCGGCGTGGCCTTCGGCATCTATAACTCGCCCATGCTGCTATCGGTCGGCTTTTTGGTGGGCGGCGCCGCCGTGGCATTTTGGCTGGCAGGCGGACTCATCGCGAATTTCGGGATCATCGTGGGTGGCAGCGCGGTAGGGTTCTGGGACGTGGCGAGCGCCCAGGGAATCGTGTCGAGCCTGGGCATGGGCCTCATGATGGGCTCAGGCATCGGCGTCGTGGTGCGAGACATCCTGCCCGCCGCCTTCCGTAGCGCGCACAATGGGCGACGCGACGACGACCGCGCAAACGCCCCCGCACGCGCATTCGGCAAACTCGACCGCAGCGTCCTCGCCCTGCTCGTGGCGGCGGCCGCCCTCCTCGTCTGCCTCGTGCTCGGCCTCTCCCCCATCGCCTGCGCCGCCGTGGTGGTGCTCGCATTCGTCACCACCATCATGAGCGCGCAGTCGGTGGGCCAAACCGGCATCGACCCCATGGAGATCTTCGGCCTCATCGTCCTGTTGGTCATCGCCGCCCTGGGAGAATCCGATCAGGTCAGGCTCTTTTTCGTCGCAGGCGTGGTTGCCGTGGCATGCGGCCTCGCGGGCGACGTCATGAGTGACTTCAAAACCGGCAAAATCATCGGCACCGACCCGCGCGCCATGTGGATCGGCCAGGCGTTCGGCGCGCTGATCGGCTGCGCCGTATCGGTGGCGGTGATGTGCGCACTCCTCAACGCCTACGGCGCCGACGCATTCGGCCCCGGAAAGCTCTTCGTGTCCGCCCAGGCAAGCGTGGTGGCGACCATGGTGTCGGGCATCCCGAGCGTCCCCGCCTTCGTGCTCGGCCTTGTCGCGGGCGTGGCCCTGTACTGCCTGGGCATCCCGTCCATGATGCTCGGCCTCGGCGTGTCCCTGCCGTTTTACATGACGCTCTCGGCCTCTCTCGGCGCAGCCGTGAAGCTCGCCTACGATCGCGTAGCGGCCATCGGGAACACGCGCGCGAGCGGCAATGTGGCGGCGAATGCCGGCACGCGCGCCGATGAGACGTCGCACGAGGAGACCGGCATCATCGTTGCCTCCGGCGTGCTCGGCGGCGAGTCGATCGTGGGCGTGATCATCGCACTCGCATCCGTTGCGAGTGGCCTTTTGGGGTAAGCGCGCTCACGCCGGCTCTTTCCGCAAAATCAAACGACCATACCCCGTGCCGCGGCATTACGATGCGCCGTATGGGTACCTTCAAAGCCAATTCGGGGCCGTCCACCGAGGAGCCGCGCTCGATGGGCGGCCCGCGCTTTATGCTTGATTGCATCTGAGCGCACCGCCCGGTCCCGGGAATCCGGCCCACACGACTCCTGGCCGCATGCACGACACCCTCCCCCAGCCTCGGGCGATGCGCCCTCTTTGCGACTGGCCCCGCGTAAGGCGCTCGCCATGTGCAACGGCGTGGCCGCCCTCATGACCGAGATGCGCACCGTTGCCCTGCAAACCGCCGAGGAGCAGGGCGCTACGCCTCGATGACCCGATCGCCCTCGAGGGGATAATCGTCCAGGCAATAGGAGCGAATCGTCACATCGTCATACGTGTTGAAGTAATACGTGCGCGTGACAGCGGAGAAGCAGCTCGTATACAGCGTCTTCTCGAACTTCCCGTCGTACGCCGTGGCACCGCCCTCGACCATGGCGATCTGCGCCAGCGAATGGAACATGCGGCTCACGTTGGCCGCCTCGTCGTCCTTGGCGGGATAGTTCGCGTTGACATACGCGGCGCGGATGAAACGCGAGGGCGAACTGTAGTCGCCGGGCAGGCCGCGCTGGGAAGCACCCGCACCGAACGGGGCGAGCGGCTGGCCGAATGCGCCCTTGCTATCGAAGGCGCTGGATACGTTGAGGTAATTGCGCAGGTTCTCGGCATGCCAGCTGTAACCGGGCTGATTGGCGAGAACGTCCACCGGGTTCTCAAACACCTGCATGCCCGCCGCCGTGTATTCGACCACGATGGAGCGGGTCGCGTCGCCGATGATCCAGTGAAGCAGCGCGGACGGCCACTCGGGCGCGATGGGCTCATCCACAATCACGGCATCCTGAAGAGCCGCGGCCACCTCGTCCACGGTTGCGAAATTTGCGGCGACCCACAGCGGGAACTCCCACGCCGCGACGTTCGTCTTACCCTCGATGGGCGCGGGCGCGTACTCGGCGTAACCCGGGAAGTTGAGGCCCGCCACGGCAAGACCCGCGTCATTGCCGGCGTCGAAGAGCAGCGGCTGGCCCTCCTCCACAACGCCCATGCCGATCAGGGCGTGCGAGATCTCGCTGGTGGCACCGAAGGGCGAGGCCGGCTTGAAGCCGCGCGGCACCACGAGCGCGCGCTCGCCGTAATCGAAGGTCCAATCCAAATTGCGGCCGAAAAACATCCGGCCCTCAGTATCGTTGAAGCGCATACCGGTGCACATGAGGCGGGTCCTTTCGTTACTGGCGTCGCGGGGCGGCGCCCTCCTGCAGAGCCGCGGGGGACCCGGCCACACCGTGCAAAAACGCCTTCGGCCCCGCGATGGCCGATATATACCCTCAGGGCGTCCCGCCATCGCGCGGCTGCGGCTCTTCACCGTGCGCACAAACTTCGACCGCATGCGGTCGGGGTCGCCAAGCCCCCTCGGGCCCGGGCGAAAGGGCCGGAAGGGACTACTTGCCCATGCGGCCCTTGACCATGGTGAGGGAGATCTTGCCACGCGCCTTGTCGACGTCGGTGATCCACACGGTCACGGTATCGCCCACGGCCACGACCTCGCTCGGATGCTTCACAAAGCGATCGGCGAGCTTGGAGATGTGGACCAGACCATCCTGATGCACGCCGATATCCACAAACGCGCCGAAGTCCACCACGTTGCGTACGGTGCCCTTGAGCTCCATGCCGACCTCGAGGTCCTCGATGCTGCGGGCCGCCTGGGAGAACACGACCTCGGGGGCGTCGTCGCGCGGATCGCGGCCGGGCTTTTCGAGCTCCGCCACAATATCGCGCAGGGTGGGCACGCCGCAGCCCAGCTCGGCGGCCACCGCGCCCAGGCCGCCGATCTTGGCCCCAATGCCAGGCACGCCACCGGCGGCCAGTGCGCTCGGCGCCACACCGGCGCGGCGCAGCAGCTCACCGGCAATCTCATAGCTCTCGGGATGAACGCTCGTGGCGTCGAGCGGGTTCTTGCCGCCCGTGATGCGCATGAAGCCCGCCGCGTTGAGGTAGGCCTTGGGCCCCAGCTTGGGAACCTTCTTGAGCTGACGGCGATCGGTGAAGGCGCCGTTCTCCTCGCGGTACGCCACGATGTTCTTCGCCACGGCTGGCGTGATGCCCGAAACGTATCCGAGCAGGCTCGCGCTCGCGGTGTTCACATCCACGCCCACGCGATTGACCACGTTCTCCACCACGTTGCCCAGCGCACGGCCGAGCTCCGCCTGATCGAGGTCGTGCTGGTACTGGCCGACGCCGATGGACTGCGGCGGAATCTTGACGAGCTCGGCCAAGGGATCCTGCAGGCGGCGGCCCAGGCTCATGGCGCCGCGCGTGGTCACGTCGAGGTCCGGGTACTCCTCGCTCGCCAGCTTGGAAGCCGAGTACACAGAGGCTCCCGCCTCATTGACGATGGTGTAGCGCAGCTCGGGGGCGGACTCGGCGATGAAGGCGGACACGACCTCCTCGGTCTCGCGGCTCGCCGTGCCATTGCCCACCACGATGGTGTTGATGCGGTGCTTGCGGGTGAGGCGCAAGAGCTCGCGCTTGGTGCCCGCGATGTCGCGGCGCGGCGGCGTGGGATACAGAATCGTGTGATCGAGCAGTTTGCCGTACTCGTCGAGCACCGCGACCTTGCAGCCGGCTCGATACCCCGGGTCGAGCGCGATCACGCGCGCGCCGCGCACCGGACGCTGCTGCAGCAGGCCCTCGGTGTTCTTGGCAAAGACCTTGATGGCGTCGGCCTGGGCGCGCATGGTGAGGTCGACGCGCAGCTCGCGCTCGAGCGAGGGGGCCATGAGACGCTTGTAGCCATCGGCGATGGCGGCGTTGAGCTCGGATGCGAACGGCCCACGGCGACGCGGATAGCGGCTCTGGAGGCGCTCGGCCGCGGCCTCGCCGTCCACGCGCACGCGCACGCGCAGCTTGCCCTCGCGCTCGCCGCGGTTGATGGCCAGGATGCGATGGTTGGGGATGGAGCGGGCGGCCTCGGAAAACTCGTAATAGGGCTCGTACGGCGTCTTCTCGTCCGCGTCCATCGCCTCGGACTCGATGGCGGCCGTCTTATGCGTGTACTCGCGCAGGTCCGCCGTGTTCTCGGGGTCCTCCGCCACGAGCTCGGCAACGATATCGCGCGCGCCCGCAAGCGCCGCCTCCGCCGTGGCAAAGCCGCCCTCGGCGTTGACGTATTCGGCCGCCGCCACGAGCGGCTCGGCCCCCTGGGCGGGCTGCATGAGAATGAGGTTGGCGAGCGGTTCGAGGCCGGCGTCGCGCGCCTTGGACGCACGGGTGGCGCGCTTCTTGCGGTAGGGCTTGTAGAGGTCCTCCACGCGCTGAAGCGTGGACGCCTCTTCGATGCTCGCGCGCAGCTCCTCGGTGAGTTTGCCCTGGGCGTCAATCACCGCGATCACGTCGGACTTGCGCTGCTCGAGATTGCGAAGGTAAGACAGGCGATCATCGAGCGTGCGCAGCGCGACGTCGTCCATGCCGCCCGTGGCTTCCTTGCGGTAGCGCGCGATGAACGGGATCGTCGCCCCCTCATCGATGAGCGAGATCACGGCCTCGATGCGAGCGGTGGGCTGGTTCAACTCGGAGGCGAGGGCCGCGACGATGCGCTTGTGACGGGCCGCCAGCTCCTCGGGCGAAGTCTCCGCGCGGCGACCGGTCGCCGGGGCATCCGCAACATCATCGGCGGTGAGCGAGCCGGCGGAGCCGAGGGTGCGCACCGTGGCGGCACGGGCCGGCGACGCGGAAGGCGCGGGCTCCGAAATGGGCGTGGGCGCTGGCGCAGCGGGCTCGATGATGACATCCTTGCGCGCACCGCTCCCCTCCGGACTCAGCGTGGCGACCATATTCATGATGGAGGCGATGTCGACGTTGTTCGTTTCGGCCATATGAAGACTCTCCCATCGAATTCGGCTAGGCATTACATCCTACCCGACCGATGGGACGCATCATGCAATCCCTATGCGGCGGCACGGAGGCGATTAAGTACCGCCGGGCCGTCCTCACCCGAATGTGTGACAAGCCAAGCCCGCGCGACCGGAGGCAAACCGCCGTACGCGCACGCCATACCGCCGCGCACGGCACCATGCCGTCCCACCCTCGCGCGCTCTGGTAAGCTGTGCTGTGAAATCACCCATTGAAAGGCTCCTTGCGGCATGCATCGCATTCTCTTCATCTGCCATGGGAACATCTGCCGTTCCACCATGGCCCAGTTCGTCTTTGAGGAACTCGTGCGGAGGGCCGGGCTCGAGGGCGAATTCACGATCGATTCCGCGGCGACGTCTCGCGAGGAGATCGGAAACCCTCCGCATCACGGGACCGTCGCCAAGCTCCGCGAAGTCGGCATCCCCGTCGGGGCACATCGCGCTCGTCAGATCACACGCGGCGAATATGGAAACTGGGACCTCATCGCGTACATGGATCGCGAGAACGAACGGGGCCTCAATCGCATTCTCAACGGCGACCCCAACGTCACCTGCCACAAGCTCTTGGAATTTGCCGGAAGCAACCGCGACGTGGCCGATCCCTGGTATACCGGGGACTTCGACGTGACCTATCGAGATATCGCAGAGGGCTGCTCGGGCCTGTTCGAGCACGTAACCGGAATCAATGCGCCTCTCTTGCCGGGCATCGAAGAACACTAGGAGCACCCATGATCGGACTCGGAACGCTCATCGACGTCACGCTCATCCTCCTGGGCGGCTTTGCCGGCCTCGCCTTCGGACGATTCATCAGCGAGCGCATACAAGACACCCTTCTCAAGGCAACCGCGGTGGCCATCATCTTCATCGGCATCTCCGGCGCCATGAGCGGCATGCTCACCGTATCCGGCGGCGAGATCTCGGCCGGCGGCTCCGCGCTCGTCGTCGTCTCGCTCGCGTTGGGGTCGCTCATCGGCGAAATGCTCGACCTCGAACGCCAGATCGACCGCTTTGGCGAGTGGCTCAAGTATGCGACCGGCAGCAGCGGCGACTCCGAGTTCGTGGACGCCTTCGTCACCGCGTCGCTTTCCGTCGCAATCGGTGCCATGGCCATCGTCGGCGCCATCCAGGACGGCCTGACCGGGGACTTCTCCACCCTGGCGGTCAAAGGCGCCATCGACGCCCTGCTCGTATGCACCATGACGGCCTCGATGGGCAAGGGCTGCATCTTCGCCGCGATTCCCGTGTTGGCGCTCCAGGGCGCCCTCACCCTGCTCGCGAGCTTCCTGCAGCCGCTCATGACCACCGCGGCGCTCGCCAACCTCTCGACGGTCGGCTCGATCCTCATCTCCTGCATCGGCGTAAACCTGATCTGGCCTAGGACCTTCCGCGTGGCCAACATGCTCCCCGCGGTCGTCGTTGCCATGGCGGCCACATTCGTGATGTAAGCGACGGAGGATCGTCGCGAACACAAGGTAGGGCCTTCGAACACGGGTCGTCACGCGCCGTGGGCTGGTCCTGTGGGCTGGTCGCAAAATGCCACTCTGTACAAACGTGGCATTTTGCGACCATTTTTCGCTTGAATAGCCCAAAGAAATGGTCGTGATTCGCCACGCTGAAACAAAGTAGCGAATCACGACCATTTCCAGTCCGATATCTCAAAAAAGTGGTCGCGATTTGCCACTCTGTTCTAACGTGGCAAATCGCGACCACTTCATGGGAGTGGAGCACCTGAGAAGCGGGGCCGGGCATCGCGACGCGCGCCTCATAGGAAGCTGGTCCCAGCATCGCAATTCGCATCCCATACCCGGATATCGCCCCTCATGACTCGCTGCCGGGCATCGCGACGTGCGCGCCTCATGGCCAATGCCCGGGCCCCGCCTGCATCTTAGAACTCCACGTTGCCGAACTCGGACAGCTTGAGCTCCTTGTTGTGGTCCGTGGCCCAATCGATGTTCCACGGGCTCGTGAACAGCAGCAGCTTGCCGCCGCGCATGTCCTCGACGCGCAGCGTGTCGCGCGTGAGGGAGAGCGCCGGAATGTCGATGGTGCCCGGCTCGTTCACGATCCAGCGGATGTCGGTGTAGGGCAGCGGCTGGCGACGCACCTCGACGTGGTACTCGCTCTTGAGGCGCTGCTCGAGCACCTCGAACTGCAGGGTGCCCACCACGCCCACGATGACCGACTCCATACCAGCACCGAGCTCGCGGAAGATCTGGATGGCGCCCTCCTGGGCGAGCTGCTCCATGCCCT
>ERZ834859.1454-NODE-1454-length-25642-cov-3.461172_pt1 | contig 25642 bp, 20 predicted proteins | sample MGYA00519947_ERZ834859 | MGnify/ENA primary metagenome ERZ834859 (study PRJEB31850, sample SAMEA3708763) | human gut metagenome | biome: human gut; feature: human-associated habitat; material: faeces | place: China | collected 2014 ...
GCGAGGCTGCAAAGAAGGCGCGCGAGATGACCCGCCGCAAGTCTGCACTGGATTCGGCTTCCCTGCCGGGCAAGCTGGCGGACTGCATTGAAAAGGACCCGACCTACACCGAAATCTACATCGTCGAGGGTGATTCCGCAGGCGGCTCCGCCAAGGAAGGCCGCGACCGCCGTCATCAGGCGATCCTGCCGCTGTGGGGCAAGATGCTGAACGTCGAAAAAGCGCGTCTCGACCGTGTTTACGGCAACGACAAGCTGACTCCAATGATTACCGCGTTCGGCGCAGGCTTCGGTGATGATTTTGACCTCGCAAAGCTGCGTTACGGCAAGATCATCCTGATGGCCGATGCCGATGTGGACGGCAGCCATATCCGCACCCTGCTGCTGACATTCTTCTTCCGCTTCATGCGCCCGCTGATCGAGCACGGCCATGTGTTCATCGCACAGCCGCCGCTGTTCAAGAACGAAAAGGGCAAGGATGTCCGCTACACCTACACCGAGGAGCAGCAGCGCGACTGCATCGCTGAAATGGGCGACAACGTGCGCGTACAGCGCTACAAGGGCCTCGGCGAGATGGATCCGCAGCAGCTGTGGGAGACCACCATGGACCCGGAGCATCGTACACTGCTGCAGGTTACGATGGAGGACGCGGCAGCCGCCGATGAAACCTTTGCGCTCCTGATGGGCGAAAAGGTAGAACCCAGACGCGAATTTATCGAGCGAAATGCAAAATATGTAATGAATTTGGACGTATAAGGGAGAAAACTATGCTGTTTTTTGAAAATGATTACGGTTATGGCGCACACCCCAAGGTTTTAGAACATCTGGCACAGACGAATATGGAGCCGGTTTCCGGCTACGGCAACGATAAATTTACCGCTTCGGCGGCAGAAAAGATTAAAGCAGCGGCGGACTGCCCGGACGCTCAGGTGTATTTTCTGACGGGCGGCACACAGACCAACATGGTCGTCATTGATACGCTGCTCCGTCCGTATGAGGGCGTTGTAGCGTCCTCCTGCGGTCATGTGAACACGCATGAAGCCGGCGCCATCGAGTCCACCGGACACAAGGTGCTGACCGTTCCGCATAAGAACGGCAAGCTGGATGCGGACGATCTCCGTGAATATGTTCAGACCTTTTACGCGGACGCAAGCCATGACCATATGGTATTTCCCGGCATGGTGTACATCTCCCATCCGTCTGAATACGGCACGCTTTACACGAGAAATGAGTTGGAGCGCATTTCTGCCGTTTGCAAGGAGTTTGCCATGCCGCTGTTTCTGGATGGCGCACGCCTCGGCTACGGCCTCACGGCGGAAACCGATGTAACGCTGGCAGACATCGCCAAGCTCACCGATGTGTTCTACATCGGCGGCACCAAATGCGGCGCGCTCTGCGGCGAAGCCGTTGTGTTCACGCACGGAAATATGCCGCGCCAGTTTGTCACGATGGTCAAGCGCCGCGGCGCAATGATCGCAAAGGGCCGTCTGAACGCGCTGCAGTTCGATGTCTTGTTCACTGATGGGCTGTACGAGAAAATCTGCGCACCGGCGGTCAAACTCGCCATCAAGCTGCGGGACGGTCTCAAAGCAAAGGGATATCGCTTCGCGATCGAGTCCCCCACCAATCAGCAGTTCATCATTGTAGAAAACAGCAGACTGCCTGAACTGAAAACCAAGGTAGTTTACAGCTTTATAGAGAAATATGACGCGGAGCATACGGTCATCCGTCTGGCGACCAGCTGGGCGACGACCGAGGAGCAGGTGGACGAGCTTCTCAGTATCCTCTAAGCGATAAAAACAGTCGTTTTCGGCTGAAAGCCAACACTTTTGGAGGCAAAATTAAAATATGAGTCAAGAATACGAACAGCAGAAAATCATGCAGGTCGATCTCGAACGCGAGATGAAGAAAAGCTATATCGACTATGCAATGAGTGTTATTGTCGGCCGCGCGCTGCCTGATGTGCGCGACGGCCTCAAGCCGGTGCACCGCCGCATCCTGTACGCAATGAACGAGAGCGGCATCTTCCCCAACCGCCCGCACAAGAAGTCCGCCTGGACGGTCGGCGAAGTCATCGGCAAGTACCATCCGCACGGCGACTCCGCGGTCTATTACACCATGGTCCGCCTCGCCCAGTGGTTCTCCATGCGCACCCCGCTCATCGACGGCCACGGCAACTTTGGCAACATCGACGGCGACGGCGCCGCCGCCATGCGCTACACCGAGTCCCGCCTGGCCAAGCCCGCCATGGAGCTCCTGCGCGACCTGCAGAAGGACACCGTCGACTGGCAGCCCAACTACGACGAGTCCCTCGCCGAACCCACGGCGCTGCCCGCCCGCTTCCCCAACCTGCTGGTGAACGGCTCCCAGGGCATCGCGGTCGGCATGGCCACCAACATCGCCCCGCACAACATGGGCGAGGCCGTCGAGGCCACCTGCTACCTCATCGACCACCCCGATGCGACGGTCGACGAGCTCATGCAGATCATGCCCGGCCCCGACTTCCCCACGGGCGCCCTCATCATGGGTACCGACGGCATCCGCCAGTCCTACGAGACCGGCCGCGGCTCCATCACCGTGCGTGCCAAGGCGCATGTCGAGTCCACCAAGACGGGCCGCAACCGCCTGGTGTTCACCGAGATCCCGTACATGGTGAACAAGGGCACCCTGCAGGAGAAGATCGCGAGCCTCGTGAACGAGAAGCGCATCGAGGGCATCTCCGACATGCGCGACGAGTCCACCCAAAAGGGCCTGCGCCTCGTCATCGAGCTCAAGAAGGGCGTCATCCCGCAGGTCGTGCTCAACAACCTGTATAAGTACACCTCGCTGCAGACCACCTTCGGCGCGAACAACCTCGCGCTGGTCAACGGCATTCCCAAGCGCCTGTCGCTGCGCGAGATGCTGCAGCACTACATCGATCACCAGGTCGACGTGGTGACCCGCCGCACCCGCTTCGACCTCAAGAAGGCCCAGGCCCGTGCGCACATCCTTGAGGGCTATCTCATGGCCCTCGACCATATCGACGAGGTCATCTCCATCATCCGCTCCTCGCAGACGGACGCCGAGGCCAGCAGCCGCCTCATCGAGCGCTTTGGGTTCAGTCCCGAGCAGACCACGGCCATCCTCGAGATGAAGCTCCGCCGCCTCACCGGCCTGGAGCGCGACAAGATCGAGGAGGAGCTCGAGGGCCTGCGCCGCGCGATCGCGTACTACGAGGACCTGCTTGCGCACGAGGAGAAGATCCTCGGCGTGATCAAGGAGGAAATGCGCGAGATCGCCCGCAAGTTCGGCGACAAGCGCCGTACCCAGATCACCGGCGCCGAGAAGGACCTCAACGTCGAGGACCTCATCGCCGACGAGGATATGGTCGTCACCATCACCCACACCGGCTACGTCAAGCGCATCCCGGTCGAGTCGTATCGCGCCCAGAAGCGCGGCGGCAAGGGCGTTTCCGGCGTCAACCTCAAGGAAGATGACGTCATCGACGAGATGTTCATCGCCAGCACCCATGAGTACGTGCTGTTCTTCTCCACCAAGGGCAAGGTCTACCGCCTCAAGGTGCACGAGCTGCCCGAGGGCACGCGCCAGGCCCGCGGCACCGCGATCGTGAACCTGCTGCCGTTCGAGGACGGCGAGAAGATCGCGTCCGTGATTTCCTGCCGCGAGTTCCCCGAGGACGAGTACCTCATGTTCGCCACCGCCCACGGCATGGTGAAGAAGACGGCCATGGCCGCCTACGACCGCTCCCGCCGCGATGGTATCATCGCCATCAACATCAAGGACGGCGACCGCCTGCTCGGCGTGCGCCGTGTGAAGCTGGGCGACAAGATCATCATGGCGACCACCGCCGGCAAGGCCATCATGTTTAGCGAGGACCAGGTGCGCGCCACCGGCCGCGATACGAGCGGCGTCCGCGGTATTGGTATGAAGGCCGACGCCGAGGTCCTGGGTATGGAGATCACCAACGGTAGCGGCGAGCTCTTTGTGATCACCGAGCGCGGTTACGGCAAGCGGACCCCGGTTGCCGACTACCCCGAGCAGAACCGCGGCGGTCAGGGCGTGTACACGATCCAGATGACCGATCGCAAGGGCGCGCTGGCCGCCATGAAGGTCGTGGGCCCTCAGCACGAGCTGCTCATCATCACCGAGGGCGCAACCGTCCTCCGCGTGAAGACCGCCGAGATCTCCCAGACCGGCCGCGCCACCCAGGGCGTGAAGATGATGAGCGTGGATGAGGGCGACCGTGTCACCGCCGTGGCTCGTATGACCGCGGCCAAGAAGAAGGATGGGGATTCTGCCGAGGACGAGGAGTCCGTTGAGGCCGAGGGCGGGGAGCCGGCTGACCTGCCGGATGGCGTTGCCTCGCAGGTCCCTGGTGATGAGGACCACGCGGATATCGATTCCGCTGACGGGGCTCTGGAGGACCTGCTCGAGGAGTAGGGTTTTTCGCGGGAGCATATTCGTTGACAAGGCGGCTTCGACCAAATGGTCGGGGCCGCCTTTTGCCTTCGGCGTGGCGCTGTGGGCCTTCCGGCCCTCATGCGGGTATAAGGCTGGGACCAGGCTGCATATCGCGGCCAGCAGTTTTGGGAGATGGCGCGATGACGCAGGACGAGCAACGGGATAACTTGGCTGACCGGCAGTCCGCGGGCGCCTTGCGCGTGAGCAGTCTCCCGCTTGAGGATCGGGCACAGTTGCTCGCCGGCGAGTCGCATTGGAAAACCCACACCTCCCCAAACGCGGGCATCCCGAGCCTGTTTCTCTCCGACGGACCTCACGGACTGCGCAAGCAAGAGGGTGCCCAGGATTGCATGGGCATTGCGGAAAGCCGCCCGGCGACGTGTTTCCCTACTGCTTCCGCGCTTGCCTGCTCGTTCGATCTGGAGTTGGTCGAGCGTGTTGGCGCCGCGATTGGCGAGGAGGCCCGCCGACAGGGCGTTGACGTGGTCCTTGGCCCGGGTGTGAATATCAAGCGCCATCCACTGTGCGGTCGCAACTTTGAGTATTTCAGCGAGGATTCGGTTGTTTCGGGCAGGCTCGGCGCGGCAATGGTGCGAGGCATCCAGAGCCGCGGCGTGGGTGCGTGCCTCAAGCACTTTGCCGCCAACAGCCAGGAGCATGCACGCATGGTGTCCGACTCCGTAGTCGATGAGCGGACGCTGCGCGAGCTGTATCTCGCGCCGTTCGAGTATGTGGTGCGCCATGCCCGTCCGTGGAGTGTGATGACGGCGTACAACAAGTTGAACGGCGTCTACTGCTCCGAGCATGAATGGTTGCTGCGCGAGGTCCTGCGAGGTGAGTGGGGCTTTGACGGTGCAGTCGTCAGCGACTGGGGCGCCATGAGTTCAAGCGTGGCGTCGGTCCGCGCTGGACTCGATTTATGCATGCCCGGACTGCGGCGTGATCATGCGCGCGCTCTTGTCGAGGCGGTTCGCTCGGGGAATCTGGAGGAGGGATGCGTGAGCGAGGCCGCGTCGCATATCGAGCGGCTCGCCCGTAGGGCGAAGGCCTGCCAGGCCAAGGGCTCCGTCGGCGGTGCATCTGAGTCCTCTCTTTCGGACGAGGAATTCTACCGTGCGCATGCGGACTTGGCTCGCGAGGCGGCGGCCCAAAGCGCCGTCCTCCTCAAGAACGATGGAGTGCTGCCGCTGAACCCGGATGCAAGGGTCGCGGTGATCGGTGCGTTCGCCCGCATGCCGCGGTATCAGGGCTCGGGTTCGTCGCGCATTAACCCAAAGATCATCGACAACATCTGGTATCGCCTCGAGCAACGCGGCGTGGCTGCCGAGTATGCTGACGGTTACGACCCCACGACGGGCGATGCGGATGAAAGGCAGCTGCTCGAGGCGGAGGCTCTTGCCGCCCGTTCGGATGTGGCGTTGGTGGTTGCCGGACTTCCCGCGCGATACGAATCCGAGGGGTTCGACCGCAAGCTCATGATCATGCCGCGCGGCATGCGCGAGCTCATTGATCGCGTATGCACTGCAAACCCGCGCACGGTGGTGGTTCTGCAAGGTGGCGCACCCATGGAGATGCCGTGGCGCGATAGGCCTGCCGCGATTTTGCTCATGTACCTGTCCGGGTGCCAGGGAGGCGGCGCTGCCGTCGACGTGCTGGTGGGCGACGTGAACCCCAGCGGCAAGCTCGCGGAAACATGGCCCGTCGATTTGGCTCAGACTGCCCTTGGTGCGTCATATCCCGACATGGACAACGAGGTCCTCTATCGCGAGGGTCCGTTCGTGGGATATCGCCATTACGACGCGGTGGACGTTGAGCCGGCGTTCCCGTTCGGCCATGGCGAGTCGTATACCGAGTTCGCGTACGAGGGGCTCGAGGTGAAGGTATGTGAGGGCGTTGAGGTCTCGTTCACGTTGCGAAACACCGGTTCCCGTACCGGTGCGGAGGTTTCCCAGGTGTACATCGCGCCCACATCGGGGGTTGTCCCTCCGCCTTGCCCGGTGCAGTGGCTCGGCGGATTCGCCAAGATTGAGTTGGAGCCCGGCGATGAGCGCCAGGTGGTGCTGCGCCTGGATAAGAACGCATTCTGGAAATGGGACGCGAGTCTCCACCGCTGGTGCGTGTATCCGGGTGAGTATGAGATCCGCGTGGCATCATCGAGTCGCGACGTTCGCTTGGCGGCGTCCATTGTCGTCGGCGATGGGCAATACGCATTCAATCCGGAGCCAGCACGACGTCGCCACGGCATCAGCGAGGAGCAGACCATGTCCGATCAAGCTCTCATTCCGAGCCCGCGCGTTCCCGAGATATATCGTCATCCAACCCTAGGCTGCTTCGCACAGCCGGAGTCCGCTCGGGCGTTCGCGGAACTGTATGCCCGTCCGCTCCCCGAGCGTCCGCCCGTCACGCCGTTCACCATCGATTCGACCGTGAGTGACATGGGCGCCTGCTGGCTGGGACGCCGCCTGTATCGCATCATCGATTGGGTCATGGCCGAGCCAGCGAGCAAGATGAACCGCGATCAAAAGGCGATGATGCAGGAGATGGCAGCCGACATGCCACTGCGGTCCCTCACCACGAGCGGCGTTCCTTTGGAGTCGGTGAAGGGTTTTGTCTCGATGTTGAACGGCCATTATCTGACGGGATTTATCTACGCAGTGAGAAATCTCTTTCGCAAGTAGCCTCGCCCGCCGTTTTCACGCCAAAGAAAAACCGGGGCTGGCAACCCAGCCCCGGTAAAACGTCTCAATTTGTACCTGTCCCCAGGTGGGACCTAGAAGTCGTCGGGGGATAGGCCCTGTACGAACTCGTCGAAACGCTCGAGCTCTTCTTTTGCAGAGTCCGGGTCGGTGTCGGACTGGAGCGAGATGCTCCCCGCGCGATTCATGACCTCGTCCTCAACGTAGATGGGGGCGTTGGATCGCGCCGCCAGGGCGAGCGCATCGCTCGGGCGCGCGTCGATCTTGATCTCGCGAGCGCGGCTCTCGGCAGCATCGCCATCGCCCTCGCATCCCTCAGCGCATGAATCGCCCCCGCGGTCCAACACCACATCGGCGTAGAACACAGGCGCCTCCCAGCGGTTGATCTCAACGCGCTCGATTTTGGCGCCCAGCTCCTGCACCGTGCGCAACATCACGTCGTGCGCGATGGGTCTCGGCGCGGCCTTGTCGGAGTCCATCCCACCGCCAATAGCCGCCTCGTACGCACCCGTCTGGATGGACAGCGCGCGCAGCGGCGCGCCAGACCCGGCACCGCCCTTGCGCTCGCGCAGCACAACAACGGAGGGCACGGGCCCAGCAGCCATGACAATGCTTTCGATATCAACGCGAATCACAGTGCTACTCCGCCGCCTCGGGCTGGGGGTCCGACTCGTTGGCTCCCCAGCCGGCAACAACCTGCGCCGTGGGCGTGGTGCGAACCATAAGGGGCTGCTTGGCTTCGGCGGAGACGGTCACGTCGTAGGAAATCGTGATGGTCTCACCGCCCGCCAGAACTGGGCTTGCGGTGAAGAAGGTCCACTGGTTGTACGGCATCTCGGTGAAAGGCTGGGGAGAGAAATCGCCGCCCTCGGTGGTGATGTTCGAGATGGAGCCGCCTGCGGGTGCGACCAGGTATACGTGCATGAACATGCCCGCACGGTTCTTCTTGTTGGGGTGGTAGCCCGTGATGTAGTCGACCTGATTGGCAGCCTCGGCAAGCGTGAGGTTGTTCGTCATGGTCGTGGTCACATGGTAGGAGGTGGTGCCGTCGCTGTTCTTAACGCCCTCGTCCACATGCGTGTTGCGGGAGAAATACCAGCTGATCTTGGACCAGGTCTCGTCGGCAAAGTACACGCCCAGCTCGGGCTCGGCGGGGTCGTCCTTGAGGGCGCCGGAGCATCCCATGAGGGTCATGAGCTCCTCCTCCTCGGGGTTTTCCATCCATGCGAGGAAACGGTGCTCGGCAATACCGCGGCCGAGCGTCTTGAAGAGGTTGGAGAACCCGACTTCACCCAGATTGCCCATGATCTGCTTGAACGCCAGCCCCGCCACGCCGGAGAAGAACTGGTCGGTCTGCTCGACGCTGAGCATGTTGTAGGCGTCGTGCAGCATGAGCGCTGCGGCGTTGTCGCCATTCACGTTGATGCCCGCAACGTCCACACTGCCGGAGAGCGCGAGCAAGTACTGCAGGAACACCGGGTCGATGGCAATCACGCCGTCGACCTTTTGACCGGTACCTGCCTCGTACAGGCCCTTGGCAAAGTGTGCGACGCGAGGGAAATCGGGGTTGAAGTTGGTGTCAGTGATGCGGGTCGCCATGCGATCGGAGAACAGGGCGTTCTCCTCAGCGGTGACATCACCGTGCATGTTGGCCTCGGTGGAGAAGTTGGTGCTGCCCGCAACAAACTCGCCGACAGTAATCTTGCCGTTTTCAACAATGAGCGGGCCGATGGACCCGGGCAGACCGCCCGTGGCGCGCAACTCGGCATTTTGCTGCGCCATGAGGAGGTACGTGCGCGAGCCGCCGTCGCCTAGCATCTGAGGGAGGACGGGTGCGATCTCGTTGATGTTGGAGAGGACCGTCTTGAGGGAAGCCATGGGTTCGGTCACCTTGCTCATGAGCTCCTGGATTTTTCCGATGTGGGGCTCGGGCAGGGCGTCGATGGCGTCGATGCTCGAGGAGACGACGGGCTCGACATCCTGGATGGTGGCGATGAGCTCTTTGAGCATGGGAAGGTCCACGGCACCGTCGGAGAGAAGATTGCTGAGCTTGAAGTCCTCGAGTTGAGCGCAGGCGGGAAGCATGGCATCCTGGGCGAGGATGTGTGCCTGGTCCATGACGCCGCGAACGAGGTTGATGTCGTCGCCATAAACCGGGATGAAGCTCGCGATGGTCCAGGCGGGACCGTTCACCGTGTCGCGCATGGAGGCGATCTGCTCGGCAACGGTGCCGGCGGTGGCGTTGAGCTGCTCGCCCTCGCCGTTCTTGAGGTAGTCCTTCATGGACGAGACCTCAGACATGAGCGTTCCCGCCTGCGCCTGAAGATTCTTCGCGTCCTTATAAAGGAAGAAGCCCGTGGTGCCTCCAAACGCCACGACGGCGAGGATGACGATTCCCACGACCAAGCCGATGATCTTGCCCTTGCCCCTTTTGGGCTCGGGGCCACCGTTGGCAGAGTAGACGCTTCTGGCCGAGCTTGCCTGCGCCGCGCCGTACGCGGAGCCGCCACGTCCCGCGCTCGTGTATGTGCGGCCTTGCTGCTGGTACAAATTGCCCTGCTGATAGGCATCCTGCCCGCCCATGCTCGCCCCCGCGCCGGGGTTGGCTATGGGTTGCGCCGGAGCCGGTTTGGCGGTCCTGCCGCTACGGCTCGCCATCATGAACGCCTCGGTGGTATCCGGAGCGGGCGTATGGCGATTGCCGTTAGCGCTTGATCCCGCGCAGCCCGGGCGCGGCCCATTCGAGGCAAAGTGGTTGCCGTGAGGCATGTTGTTGTCAACAGGCATAAGTCCTCCACACTGATATATAGGTGTCAGACATTGTACTCGCTCATATAGCTGCGCTTTCGCACGATATGTGTAGACGCGCGGTTACATATCTCTACCTCGAACGGAAAAAGAGAAATACTGTCTTATGAGTTACACTATTTCTCACACATATCCCGATTGCCGGTAATCGTCGCTGAGAGCGCGTTGCTGCGAGTGGTTGGGGGGTTGATATATGTCGCTGCAGTATGGCAGTTCGAGCTTGTGGTTTCACGGGCTCGGGCGTAGCCGTACGGAAATGGTGTTGCTGCAATGGGTGTTTTTGTAGTTCAGGTGATCGGTGGCCAGGAGGACGGGGCCGCGGCGCTGATAGCCAAGCTCGCGCAAGGGGCTGTTGAGGACTGCTTTGTCCCCAAGCGCGAGACCATGCATCGAAAGTCTGGCCAGTGGCACCGCATATTGGAAAAGCTGTATCAAGGCTACGTGTTTGTGCAGACGAGCGCACCGGAGCAGGTTCGTGAGGCCCTCGGGCGTGTGCCCGCATTTACCCGCATGCTTGCATCTGCAGGCGATACGTGTTTGCCCCTTGCCGCCGACGAGGTCGCCTGGATTAACGCCACCACAAACGTGGACACCCATGTGATGGAGATGAGTGAGGGCGTCATTGAGGGAGATTGCGTGATGGTGATTCGTGGGCCGCTCAAGGGTCACGAGGCACGGATTACGCGGATAGACCGGCACAAGCGCCTGGCATGGGTGGATATGGACATGTTTGGACGACATAAAGCGATTCGAGTCGGGCTGGAGATTGTATCCAAGAAATAGGGCTTGAATTGATCAAAGGGGGAAGGGTCAGTGGCCGAATCGAGAGATCTAGCGAGGGGTGAGGGCATGAGTGAAGAACAAGCCACTCGCTCCCGCGTGGCAAAGCGGGGAGATTTCTGCGTCCCGCCGCCTGACGATACGGTCCCCGCGCCCAAGCCTGGCGGCGCGGGATATCGTTTTGTAAAGCGCTTGTTCGACATTGTGTTCAGTGCTGTGGTCTGCGCGGTTCTCGCCTTGCCCGTCGCGGTTCTGTGCTTGTTCGTGGTGCTCGATTCCCCGGGTGCTCCGTTCTTCCGCCAGGAGCGTATAGGTCTGAATGGCAAGAAGATTCGCATTTGGAAGATCCGCACCATGGTGACGGACGCGCATACAAACCCCCAGCGTTATATGACTCCCGAGCAGTTGGAGCAGTGGGAGCGCGAGCAGAAGGTCGATGACGATCCGCGTATCACGCGCATTGGCAGATTCCTGCGTAACACCAGCTTGGATGAGCTGCCCCAGTTTCTCAACGTGCTAACCGGCGATTTATCTGTGATTGGGCCCAGGCCGGTAACGATTGAGGAAACGTACGAGTTTGGTAACGCTCGCGACGAGTTTTTGTCGGTGAAGCCCGGCATTACCGGGTGGTGGCAGGTGACCGAGCGAAACAACGCAACATGGGAGAACGGCGACAGGCAGATGCTGGAGTTGTTCTACGTGAGGCATGCAAGCCTCGCACTTGATATGCGCATCTTTGTCAGAACTTTTAAGGCCATGGGGAGGGGGCAGTGATGGACAGAATCGCCTTAAATCGAGACGTCGTCATCGGCGTTGCCGCCCATAAGCCCTACCGCATGCCCGCGGACGCGGCCTATCTGCCCGTCCACGTCGGTGCGGCGCTCAACCCGGGGGCATGCCCCGGTTTCCAGCCCGACGACGAGGGAGAGTCCATCTCGGCACTCAACGCCAGCTACTCCGAGCTCACGGGCCTCTACTGGCTGTGGAGGAACGTCGACGCGGACGTGAAGGGACTCGTCCACTATCGCCGCCTGCTCGGCAGCCCGGACCCCGCCCGCCGCCGCGCCGAGGACCCGTTCGACCGTGTTGCGACGGGGGAGGAGCTGAAGTCCCTGGTCGAGGCCAAAGGGGTTGTCCTGGCGAAGCGCCGGAACTATTGCATAGAGACCGTCTACGACCACTACTCTCACACCTTCGACGGATCGCAGTTCGACGCGTGTCGCGGTGTGCTCTCCGACATGTGCCCGGAGTACGTCCCAGCGTGGGATCGCCTCATGCGATCCCGTTCGGCGCATATCTACAACATGTTCGCCATGAGGGCGGATTTGTTCGACGCCTACTGCGCCTGGCTGTTCCCCGTCCTAGAGGAGCTTGTCCGCCGCGTCGACGCGTCCGGCATGACGTCCTTCGAGGCGAGGTGGCCCGGTCGTGTGAGCGAGCGCCTGCTCGACCCGTGGCTGGAGGTCAACGGGGTAGGGTACGCGGAGCTCCCCGTGGTGAGTCCGGAGCCGGTCGATTGGCCTTCGAAGATTAAGGGCTTCTTGGCTGCGAAGTTCCTCGGTAAGAAGTATGAGAAGAGTTTTTAATGGGTCTGTCTACCTTTGATGTTTTCAAACAAGTCGACTCGGAAGGCCTGATTGAGGTCACGGGGGAGAAGCTGTGCGCTCTCCAGGGGGTGCTTCTGCAGATGCTCCGCGATGTAGACAGCGTGTGCTCCAGGCACGGCATCCCGTATACGCTCGGCGGGGGCAGCTGCCTGGGCGCCGTGAGGCACCAGGGATTCATTCCCTGGGATGATGACCTCGATATCAATATGACGCGTGAGGGCTACCGGCGTTTTGCGGAAGCATATGGAGCCGAACTCCAAGAAAAGTACTGGCTGCACGATTGCGAGCGCACCCCTGGTTACGACCTTGCCTTCCCGAGGCTTCGCCTTAAGGGCACTACGGTGAGGACGCGGGACGACTTCGACAATCAGGAATGCGGCGCCTACATCGACATCTTTATCATCGACAACGCGCCGTCCAACGCCTTGCTGAGAAACGCACACGGATTCATCTCCATGGCGCTCGGCTTCGCCTATTCGTGTCGCCGGTTCGCCGCGTACGCCGCCGATTACCTCTCACTCGTCGAGGGAGACGCCGCGGCGACCTCCGCGTTCAAAAAGAAGATCGTCATCGGTAAGCTGCTGTCCTTCCGTTCCGTCGAGGCATGGACGAGGACATGGGACCGCTGGAACTCCCACTGCCATGACGAGAGTTCCAGCCACGTGACCGTCCCGGTGGGCCGCAAGCACTATTTCGGTGAGCTTCGACCTCGCAGCGATTACTTTCCCGTGTCGCACGGGAGCTTTGGTGGTCTGACGGTCCCGTTGCCCAAGAACACCGATTCGTATATGAGGTCTCTCTATGGGGAGGGCTACATGACCCCGCCCTCCGAGGGCAATCGTGAGAAGCACGTCGTCTACGAGTTCGACTTGGGCGACTACTCTGCAGATTGCGATCTATGCTCTGGTCGAGAAGAGGGCTAATGGCTGAGAAGAATTTTATGCGTAGCACCGGACTGCTTGATCAATGCGCTCGTGCAGTGAAATACTGTGGAGCAAGGGTCATTTCGCACGTTGCCCAAATGGCGTGTTCGCGCTTTGGGATTGAGGGGAACACCGTTCTTTTCGAGAGCTTCTTGGGAAAGCGCCTCGACTGCAATCCCAAGGCGATATATGACTTTCTCAGAGAAGAATATCCGGGCAAGTATAGGTATATTTGGGTTGCCGAAAGACCTTCAGACTGGATAGATTTATATGGTTCTGAAGACACTGAAGTCGTTCGCTTTCGCTCGGCGGATCATTTGAAATATGCCTGTATAGCCAATGTTCTAATTACGAATAGCCCAAGATCAAATGAGCTTCCTTTCCCAAAGAGCCAGTTGAAGATACAGACGTGGCATGGAGGGGGCTGCTACAAAAAAGTGGGAACTGCCCTCAATGAAGGCGCCCCAGTAAATCGCTTCATCACGTCGAGACAGTTCGCTCAATACGATTACTTCATATCGAGTAGCAGCTTTTTTTCCCAAACGGTTGCACGCGGGCACTACCGCTTCACGGGAAACCTGCTCGAATGCGGGATGCCTCGGAATGACCGGCTTGTGAACGGCGATGAAATAGGGAGAAGGTCGATTCGCACCGCTCTTGGGCTTGCCGAGTCAGATTGCTTTGTGCTGTTTGTTCCCACGTGGCGTGACTTTGGGGATGACCTCCCTTGTCTCGATGTCAGGGGGGTCAAGCGGGCGTTCGAGCGTTTGGGCGGCAGCAATGCCGTCATGGCTAAGCGTGGACACTATTTTTCCGGCAGGCAGCAGGGTTCTTTCGACATGGACCTTGATGACTACCCGGACATGCAGGGGCTTCTACTTGCGGCCGATGCCGTCATCACGGATTACTCATCGGTGATATGGGATTATTCATTTACTTATCGCCCTTGCTTTCTGTTTGCCCCCGACCTTGCCAAGTACGAGGTTGATCGCGGGTTCGATGTTGATATCCATGAGTGGGGTTTTCCGGTTTGCGAGAGCAACGAAGAGCTTATCGCAGCAATTGACAAGTTCGACGAACGGGGATTCCGCTCCGCAATGGAGACTCACCACGCTCAGCTAGGGTCGTTTGAAAAGGGCCATGCATGCGAAACGGTAGCAAAGTTAATTGAGACTCATTGCTTTGGCAATGAAGAGAAGGAATAGATGATGAATATTGCAGTGCTTTTTGCCGGAGGCGTCGGCAGTCGTATGCGCTCGAAGGACGTTCCAAAGCAGTTTCTGGAAATTCACGGCAAGCCGATCATCGTTCGGACGGCCGAGTTGTTTCAAAATCACAGCAGCATAGATGCAATCGTCGTCGTGTGCGTGCAGGATTGGATCGACCATTGCTCGTCACTTCTTCGCGATTTCGGCATAACGAAGTTGAGTGCCGTCGTTGAGGGCGGGGAAACCGGGCAGGATTCAATTTACCAAGGGTTGCTTGCCGCCAAGCGAGTCGCTGGCGACGCCAACGCGGTGGTTCTCATTCACGACGGGGTGCGTCCTCTTATCAAGGCCGAGACCATCACCGACAACATCGAATCGGTTGAGCGGTATGGCTCGGCTATTACTGTCGTGCGGGCCAAAGAAACAATACTGTCCGTTGGAGATTCGGGTGATATCGAGGAGATACCTCCGCGCGATTCAATCCAGCTTGCTCGGGCGCCCCAGAGCTTTTGGCTCGATGATGTGCTCGATGCGCAGGAATGGGCGCGCGCCCAAGGCAGGCATGACTTTATCGATTCGGCGAGCCTCATGCAGGCAAAGGGGAATGCTTTGCATACGGTGGTTGGACCGGACGAGAATATGAAAATCACCACTCCGGGGGATTTCTTTGCCATGCAGGCGATTCTCAATGCCCGGGAAAATGAGCAGATTTACGGCCTGGAGTAGATATGAAGAAGATGGATCAGGAAGTGGTTTGGAGCGAGGTCCTCGATGAGGACTTCCGTTCGATTCCGAAGGGGCTTGCCGAATCGTTTTCCGACACAACATTGCTGGTGACGGGTGCTACGGGACTTGTCGGGTCCCTGTTGCTCAAATACCTTCTGTATGTTCGCGAGACAGGCGGATTGAATGTCGAGCTCGTCGCCGTTGCTCGGAATCAGGAGAAAGCTCGCTCAATTTTCGGGCGATTTTACGGCGATATCGAGTGGGTCTTTGCCGATCTCGCCTCCGATGAGATTGAATATTCTGGCTCTATTGATTTCATTGTCCATGGCGCGGCGGTAACGACGTCGAAAACAATGGTGGAGAGACCCGTCGAGGTCATTGATCTTTCGATTCAAGGAACACGCGCCATGCTCGAGCTTGCGCGGGAAAAGGGTGCGGTGCTCCTCTATCTTTCATCGATGGAAGTATATGGGACCATGCCCGACGGTGGACGTACGACAGAGCGTTCGCTCGGCTACATCGACCTTTCTAACGTTCGCTCATGCTATCCCGAAAGCAAGAGGCTCTGCGAGAACCTGTGCGTTGCCTACGGTGCCGAATTCGGGGTCGACGCGCGCGTGGCGAGGCTCGCGCAGACGTTCGGCGCTGGCGTGCTTCCCGGGGAGAATAGAGCCGTGGTTGCCTTCTCCCGCGCGGCTTCTAAGGGAGAGCGCGTTTGCTTGAAAACCAAGGGCCTTTCTGAGGCGAATTACGTCTATGCTTCCGACGCAGTGAGCGCGCTGCTTACCATCTTGCTCCGCGGTAAAGAGGGCGAGGCGTATAACGTCGCAAACGAGGCCTGTCATATGACGATTGCGGAAATGGCCCAACTTGCGATCGATACCGTCGGGACTCCCGACGCGAAGCTCGTGTTCGACGTGGACGAATCGAATGCAAGCGGTTTCGCGGCAGACGCCAAGCTGTTCTTGAGTTCCGAGAAGCTGCGCGCATTGGGATGGGAGCCGCGGGTTGATTTGCCGACCGCAATGACCAGGCTCGTCTCCTATCTTGAGGAGCCGGCGCATGAGTAAGGGAAGCCTGAAAAGGAATTTTGCCTTCAACTCCGCCTACCAATTGCTGCAGGTCATCACCCCGCTCGTCACCACGCCGTATCTCGCGCGCGTCTTGGGTCCGGAGCAAAGCGGTGTGTTTTCCTACACGCAATCGATTGCAAACTACTTCGTCCTGTTCGCAACGCTGGGAATCTCGACCTACGGGGTGCGCGCCATCGCCCAATGCGGTGACGACAGAAAGCTGCGCTCTAAGGTATTTTGGGGTGCCTACGCCTCGCAGCTGATTTCCGGCGGTCTGGCTGCCATCGCGTACGTCGCCTATGCCGTGTTCATCCATGAGGGCGGCGTGCTCATCACGCTTCTGTGGTCGCTTTGGCTATTTTTTGCCGCGATAGATGTGTCTTGGTTGCTGTTTGGGTGCGAGGAATTCAAGATTCCGACCATCCGTAGTACGGCGACCAAGCTTCTGTCCCTTGTATTCATCTTCACGTTCGTGAAGACGAGGGATGATCTTTGGCTCTATGTCTTGGCGATATCGGGCAGTTTTTTCCTGAACGGAATCATCGTTTGGCCCTTTGTGAGACGGTATGTCGACTATGTCCGACCGTCCGCCAGCGAGGTTAAACGCCATCTGAAGGGCAACATTGGCTTATTCGTGCCCGTAATCGCGGTTTCGGTTTACACGACGCTCGACAAGATCATGCTTGGCGTGATGTCTACGGAAGAACAGGTCGCCTTCTTCTCATATTCGGAGAGGATCTCTCGCCTCCCGCTCAGCGTGCTTCAAGCGCTGGGCGTGGTCATGATGCCCCGTATGTCGTATCTGCTTATGGAGGGGCAGAGGGAGAAGGCGCTCGGGCTGCTTAAAAACTCGATTTGGATCATGTTGGCAGCGTCTATGGCTTTGGCGTTCGGCATCTCCGCGGTCGCTCCCGAGTTCGTGCCCGTTTTTCTTGGTGAGGGTTACGAGCCGTGTGTCGGTATCATGACGTTCCTCGTCGTGATAATTCCCGTCATCTCGGTGACGAACGTGATTGGGAAACAGTACCTGCTGCCGCTTTCGAGGGATCGCGAATACACGTTTTCCCTTATTGTGGGGGCCGCGTTCAATATTGTCGTGAACGTGATCTTGATACCGTGCATGGGCGCCACCGGCGCCGCTATCGGCACCATTGCGGCCGAGGTAAGCATCTTGGTCGTGCAGGTCGCATGCGTCCGCGGAGAGCTTCCGCTGCTTTCCTATTGGCTTGGGTCGATCCCTCATATTCTAATGGGGCTCCTGATGTTCATCTTGGTCCGTACGTTATCACCGTTGTTGTTGGCTCGGATTCAATCGGGATTGGTTGTATTGGGCATCGAAGTGGTCTTCGGCGCCGTCTTATTTACGTGCTGTTTTTTTATGCATGGATTTGCAACGAGGAACAGCTCCTTCAATCAGATTTTCTACCGTCTAAAGCAGGGGGTGCGTTAGATGAAGCTAATAAATATGAAGGGCGTCGAGAGCATTTATGATGCCCGGCAGATCGATCGGGAGGCCGTGTCGAAGGTTCTGTTTTATGCCGGGTACGGCATCTGGTTAATTTGGAAGCTCGTTTCGATATCAATGCTTTCGTTTGCGGAGGGCTCTTCCGTAAACACAATGCTGCATGCACTTTCCTTGGCGTGTCTTTTGGGCTCGGCCGTGATGTTTCGGCTGTTCGATAGCAAAACGGTGCTCGCTTTGGCCTTGTGCGCGTTCGGACTCATCGTCAAAATGAATGCGGGGAATATACTATTCATCGATTTGGCTATTGTGTTCTATGCCTCCCGTTGTGCTGATTATAAGGGCATCGCTCGCTTCTCGTTGGGGTTGCTCGGCGTCGGGTCGATTGCAATCGTCATGGGTTCGGCGATTGGAATCATTCCCGATTACCTTTTTACTCGAGGCGAAACGATTAGGCACGGCCTGGGTTTCCTGTACAGTACGAATCTAAGCCATCTTTATCTCAATATCGTCCTTCTTTTTCTGTTTTTGAGGAGGGATGACGTTCAATTCTCCGAGTGCCTGCTGCTGTTCTCTATCGATGTCTTGATTTACATCTTGACCGATTCGAGAAACTCCTGCGGGTTGGTTGCGATTGCCCTATTTTGCGCTTGTGCTTTCAAAATCAGTAGAAACGAAAAACTCGATCTGGCCTTAGCCTGGATTGCCCGATGCTCGTTCGGATTGTTCACCGTGCTGTTACTCATTGCGGCTCTTGCGTTTAACCCCGAGGATGAGGGCTGGAAGGCGCTCAACAGATTTACAAGCAACAGGATAGCTCAGGACCATGCATCGCTCATCAAGTATGGTGTCAAGCCGTTTGGTCAAGAAATTGAGTTTTCGAACCGGACGATTGCGATGGGTGAGACAGACAAAACCGAACAAGAGGCAAATCCAGAAGGGGACCCAAACATCGTCGAGAGCTCATTCCTGAATATCCTTATTACGAAGGGCTACGTAAGCCTTCTGCTTGTCCTGCTTGGGTTTTGGATAGCGATGCGGAATGAAGCTGATAGGTGGATGAACTTGATCATGTTGATGATCTCCGCGCATTCTGCGTTCGATTTCCAGCTCACCAACTTGCTGTACACGACGTTTCTCATGTGGGTTTGGAATCGAGTTGCATTAAGTTTTGCCACGTCGAAGGCGGGCGCGCGCATTGATCGTTTCCTCGTTTTTGCAAAGATTGAGGGTTAGGGAAGGGCGAGATGCGAAAGCAAGCTTTGAAGCTTGGGGTATTGAGCGATTATCGCGCTGTGTGCTATGGGTTTTGCGCGGCGGGGATTGTATTATTTCATGCTCGCAATGTTGGATGCGACTTCTCGTTTGGCATACAGGGACTATCTGGAATCAACGCGGTACTCTCGCTCGGTAATTATGGGGTAGACATATTTTTGCTGCTGTCCGGGGTTTCATGTTACTTCTCTTGGTGTAGAAGGCGTGATTCCGGATTGTTTCTGAAAAGGCGCCTGATGCGTATTGTGCCCGCTGTCTTGCTGATTTGTGGATCGTTTTGGGCTATTTGGGTTTTAGTGGGCGAGATGCATTGGACGCGTCTCCTGTATAACGCAACGCTTGTATTGCCCATTTTTTCTGATGGGAGCCAAGGGATCTGGTATGTTGCTGCGATTCTTATGCTATATGCAGCATACCCCTATATCCATGCTGTGATTTATGGGATTGAGGAGGGGTATAGCGAAAGACACATGCTCTCTAGGACTATCATGCTGTGCGTCTCAGTTTTATTTTCCTTCTGGATGTTGCACAAGTACAACCCGTCCCTGTTTAAAAATATCGAAATAATGGTGGCGCGCATTCCAACGTTTTGCATAGGTGCGTATCTGGGTCATTTCGTTAAAGAGCGCAAGGTGTTTGGTTCCTCAGCATGGCTATGCGTGATGATAGCGTCGGCAGTTTATTCAATATATGCGGTGCTGGCACTTCACCGGGTCGAGCATAGCTATTGGTGGTGGCGCGTAACGATGATACCGGGAGGTGTTATTGGCTCACTTTTGGTCTGCGGTATGTTCAGCTTGCTTGATGGGATTTGCTTTGTAAAGCCGATTATGGCGTTCTTCCGTATGACCGGGGGCTTTTCGCTGGAGCTGTATGTAGCTCATATCATGTGCTTTTGGTCTCGGGGTCTGATCCCCCCCATCGGAGACAGTGTTGCGACCGCTCTTGTCCTCAGTTGTTTATCGTGGGTAATTGCGTATCTGGCTAACAGGGCTCTGTATGTCTGGTTTGACGGGGGAGTTGTTTCTTTGCTTGGAAAGAACAGGCGACCCGCCTGACATGTTTGTCTGCCGTGACATGGCGGGGCTGGCTCGGCTCCGCATTCTGCTGCTTCGTGGCGCCTATGGGGAATGAGATCATGATGCGATTGAGGCATGAACAATTCGACGCGCTTAAGTGCTGGGCGATCTTATGGGTGGTTCTTGGTCACCTTGCCGACTGTCGGTCTGGGAGCGGCTTATTCCAGAGCATATTCCTATTCGCCTATGCCTGGCACATGCCCGTGTTCATCTTTCTGTCGGGCTTGTTCGATCGTCCAAGGGACGAGTTTCCTGCTGGTAAAGTTGTATTTTTTCTTGCAATCGGGATTCTCTATAAGCTGCTGAACTTTTACGTCGGCTATTTGCTCGGCAGTCGCTCGTTCTGGCTTCTTGGCGATGCTGTGGCGGGGCTGCTTACCGCCGCGCATCTCGGTGTCTTCCTGAATCTAAAACTTCCTGCGTTCTTTTCTGAGGTCGGAAAGCGCACATTATCCGATTATTTTTGGCACACTCCCGCTATAACAATCCTGGTTGCCAGCGGTTTCTACAACACACTGTTCTACGTGGGTCCTGTTGGCAAACTTGCGCTATTGTTCATCGGGGCCTTGATGTGTTGGTTGTTCTCGCGCGACCTCTTCATGCGCCCGCTGGAGCGGGTGAGGGCGTCGATCGGTGCGACCATTGAGTGCAAAACTCTGCAACTGCGGTGCCTGTTCCTTTATCGAACTCGCTGACACCAGCATTTCCGATATGATCGTTTCGTCTCCACAAGCCGCTCGATTTCAAGAGCATTGGCAGGCTGGATGTCCGTCGTCACGTCAGATCGCCCCCGGTGTTTGGCGCTCAGGCAATCGCGCAATCGGTGTATCTCTCGTTCAGCAGCACGATGTTTGGCGTGTTGTCGCATGGGAATTACCAGGTGGGGCTGCATCAGCTCGCGGTGAAGATCGAACATGTGCAATGCAGTGTGGTTGGTGCGGTGACGGGGGTTCGTGACCCGGATAGCGCACGACCAAATGGCTGACGACGTAGCGGGGTTTCGCAGGTTAGTGCGCACGCGCTTTGGTTTCACGATGAACATCTGCCTGGCGGTGATGTGCTACCTGCTGGTGTTCGCCGAACCCGTGGTCCTGTTCGTGTCCGGCGAGGCGTTTACCGGCGCGGTGACGCCGGTGCGGATCATCGGCGTGGTGAGCCTCATGTCGTGCGTCAGCTGCTGTGTGGCGATGTGCATACTGTCCCCGCTGGGCCTCGAGAGGCAGATGACCATGTCGAGCATTGCGGCGGACCCGGTGAGCGTGGCGCTCGACCTGCTGTTGGACGGCCCGTTCGGGGCGGTGGGCGCGGGCGTTGTGTTTTTGGCCACCGAGGCGACCGTCCCGTGCATCGAGCTCTGGTGCGCCCACGACGTGCTCTCGTCCTTCGTGCGCCCGCGCGACCTGGCGCGCATGGCGGCGTCCAACGCGGTCGCCGCCGCGGTGTCCGCGGGTTGCGCATGGTTGCTCGCGACCGCGTTCTCCCTCGGTCCCGGAGCGATCGCAATCGCGGGTCTGTTGGTCTACAGCGCCGTGGGCATCTCCGTCGCAGTGGCCCCGCGAGACGACACCGCTCTCATGCTGGTCGGAAAGGTCCGAGCGCTCCTGCGGCGCGGGTAGCCTGGCTCGGGCATGATAGTGTGCATGCGGTTTGTGTGGTTGGGTGTATTACAAGGGTGATCTGGACATCAACGCTGGGGTGATTGTGAATGGATAGCAAGTTCGAGGTAAAGCTGGATGTGGCATCGACGATTAATAGCCTTGACAATTGGGTTCCCGGGCTCAAGATGATTAATCGCGGATGGGCGGAGAGGCATCTGGACTCGGAGAATATCAAACATATTGCTAAAGTCAGAGACCAGATGATGGAGTTGGGCTTTCCGAAAGAAGCGATTGAGGATTATTGCAGCGCGCTTTTCAGAGAGTTGCTTTGCAAACTGAACCGCGAGACAGTGTATGAGTTTGCGAGGAAGCAGTCGAATGATGGTCTAGACAACCCCGATGTTGGTCTGTCGTGGCGATATCGTTTCGATCAATATGTTGGACAAGAATTTGATGAAGAACTGCAGCTGGCTTGGGCTGCGGTGTTGGCGGGGGAATGCGAAGAGCCCGGCTCTTACTCGTTCAAGACGATGTCAATTCTTGCGGACATGAACGCGCGTGACGCGGAGTCCTTTAAAAAGGTGTGTCAGTGGAGCGCTGGCGGGATGGACCAGTACGGCGTTCGACAGCCAGTGATACCCTTGCTGACCCTCGATGGTGGAAACACAACCTACTGCGGCGGGGAGATAACTTATAGCGAGGTCTCTCGCCTTGCAACACTGGGTTTAGTTGATGTGGGGACATCCATGCATTTCCCTGAAGCCGCTCGAGTCGTTCTTTGTATTGATGGCGTGAGCTATCAGCTTGCTGGACGCCGAGGCCCCGTTGAAATCGGCGGGGTGACCTTCACTGAATATGGTGACGAGCTTCAAAAGATGTGCAGCGAGGAGACCGGCAAGGCGGGAGGCCTTCTTGATTACGCAAGGAGTATCCTTGCCAGGCAGGGAATCGCCTTAGAAGAGATGACTATCAATAAGATCTTTACAGAGCGTTTTGATGAGGGCGGACAGCAAGCTGTTGCTATGGAGCGTGTTGGGGCAATTCCGATAGAAGAGATCGACAGTCTGTTTTCGGAGTAATGGCAAACGGAAGAAACTGTTCGTCGATAAACAGTGGCTCCTGCGAGAGGTCGCTCGTGATTGCGAGCTGACCGACGTCGTGTCGAGCATCGCGGCAGCGCTCGATGGTCGCCGTCGTGAATCGCCCCCCAGTCGCAGTGGGCATTTGATTCGAATCCATTCACATCTACTCATATGATGATTAGAATGATTAGATATGAGTAGATGTGAATAGAAGGATGGGAATATGGAAGTTCGGGAAGGGGAGACCGTAGAGTTCAAGCGTGAGATGAACTCGGGCGCGGTCAAGACGGTCATCGCGTTCGCCAATACGGGCGGCGGAACGCTGTACATCGGCGTCGATGATGAGGGCGTCCCTGTTGGCGTCGATGATGTCGATGCGGAGATGACGCGCGTGACGAGCCGTCTCAGGGACTCGGTCAAGCCCGACATCCTCATGATGGTATCCGTCGTGCCGGAGGTGATCGATGGGCGTGATGTGATCGCGGTCCATGTTGGCCGGGGAGTTAGGCGTCCGTACTACCTCGCATCGAAGGGCCCTCGTCCGGAGGGTGTTTATATTCGCTCGGGCGCCGCGAGTGTACCTGCAAGCGATTCCGCCATCATCCGCATGATTCGCGAATGCGACGGAGACGCGTTCGAAGCCCGCCTCTCGATGAACCAGGACCTCACGTTCCGTTATGCGCAAGCGGAGTTCGAAAGGAAGGGACTGCCGCTCGGGCCCGGCGAGATGCGGACGCTTGGCATACTCAATCCGGCCGGCGCCTTCACAAATCTGGGGCTCCTGCTGTCGGACCAATGTCCTCCGACGATGAAGGCCGCCGCGTTTTCAGACGACAGCCGGAGCGTGTTCACCGAACGCCGCGAGTACGCGGGCTCGATCCTCAAGCAGCTCGCCGACGCCTATGCGTTCCTCCAGGCCCATAACCGCTATCGAACCGAGTTCTCGGGCCTTGAGCGGATTGATTGGTATGATTACCCCGCAGTTGCGCTTCGGGAGGCTCTTGTGAATTCGGTCGCGCATCGCGAGTACGCGCTATCCGGTCCTACACTCGTTTCTGTTATGCCCTCCGCGGTGGAGATCGTATCGCTTGGGGGGTTGCCGATGGGTATCGAATACGAAGACCTCTCCGCTCGGATCTCCATGCCGCGCAACCGTGCGCTCGCCAACGTGCTGTTCCGCTTGGAGCTTATCGAGGCGTACGGGACCGGTATTGGCAGGATGCGGGAAAGCTATGAGGGAGAGGGGCTGTCTCCGGAAATAACGGTGACGGCGAATACGTTTTCCATTGCGCTACCGAACAGGAATGTGCAGGATGTGAAGGTCGCCGAGGCTGCTGGGTCGTTGTCGGAGGCGGCGATGTGCGCGCTTGCCGACGGCGCTCGGACCCGAGCGGAGGTTCAAGCCAGCCTCGGGGTCTCCCAGTCGACGGCGGGTCGGATCCTGGCCGACCTCGTGAGCAACGGTCGCGTCACGAGGATCGGATCGGGTAGGGGGACTCGGTATCGTCTGCCATAGTCCCGGCGCTGGGCTCCGGCGTCCGGTGGGTGACGCGCGTCGCTTCGGCTGGCGAGCGCTTTGCGGCATCGGGAGGGCGGGTCTCAGCTGAAATGGGCGCGGAAAGAAAACCTGGTTTCTTTCAGATAAGTCGAAGTAAAGCCCTTTAAAAGAAAAAATTCGTTGTTTCTTTCATTTAGGGGTGTTGCAAGGTGCCAGACGTGTGATGGCGAGCAATCTGTTCCGATGCGCGCGGCGCACTGCCCCTCATGCCCATTCCGTTCAGTTTCCGCGTTCGGCATAAAACCGTAGGAAAATGATGGCAATTGGAAGGGGGTCAACATGCCCAACGACGATTACCCGTTTGACTATGGAAACGCGCCAGCTGATGACTATCTGCCCGCTTCGCCGGGGAGCACCGCCCCGCAGCCTCGTATCGTTCGGGATGCCCCAACGGTGCAGATGCGCCGCCCCGCCACCCCGCAACGGAATCCCCCCACGGAGCCTGTGGCGTATCCACAGCGCGGGCAGCAGCCGTACACGTTTTCCGTATCGCCGTACGACCCCGATACCTACGACCCCTCGCCGGCAAAACCCGATCGCCAGGCTCGTCAATCATCCCGACGGGATGCATCTCAGAACACTGCGACCGCGCAGCCTCGTCGCGGTGCATCCGCGCTCCGCTGGATTGCGCGCCTTCTTTGCCTGGGCCTTCTCGTCTTTGGCGCGATGACCATCTACTATCTCACGGAGCAATCGGCGTCAGATAGCCTGGCCCTGTCGTCGGAGGCCGGTTCGTTTGCCGAATACGGTGCCTATCTGGTTCAATCCGACCAGCTTCCCACCTTCGAGGAGAATCCGATCAAGTGGACGGCCGCCCACATCCTGTTGCTCTCGGTTAAGTTCTCCAATCACGGCCTCTCCGTCCGACAGCAGGCGCACGTGGTGGAGTTCGCGTTGATGGGCGGCGTTGTTGCGCTCAACGTGTTGGCGTGGATGTCGGGCTGGGCCCATCGTCGTAGCCCGCGCGGACACATCCGCATCTGGCGGACGTGGCTCATGTACGTTCTTGGCGTGATGGCTTGTGCGGCCGTTTCCTTTGCGGATCAGTGTCACAAGCTATTTGTGCCCGCGAGACACTTCGACAAGCTCGATTTGCTTCTCGACGCATCCGGCTACATACCAGCTATTACCTGCGTGTTCATTACTTGGAGTGTGGGTTCGGTCATCTATCGTCTCATCTTTCAAAAGTAATTTGAAAAAAGTTGTTGACGAGGCTTCCCCCTGTGGGCTATATTAATCCCCGCGTTGGACCTGTAGCTCAGTTGGTCAGAGCGTCCGGCTGATAACCGGGAGGTCACAAGTTCGAA
>ERZ834859.1462-NODE-1462-length-25489-cov-5.488559_pt1 | contig 25489 bp, 17 predicted proteins | sample MGYA00519947_ERZ834859 | MGnify/ENA primary metagenome ERZ834859 (study PRJEB31850, sample SAMEA3708763) | human gut metagenome | biome: human gut; feature: human-associated habitat; material: faeces | place: China | collected 2014 ...
CGGTGTAGGACCAGCGGAAAGGGTGTCCGTTTTCAGCGGTCAGGGTGTCGGACGGTTAACGGTCAAGGTATAGTTTTCGGCCGGCATATTCATCAAAGGGCTCCCTCCCTGCCGTCAGGTTGAACAGCAGCTTGTCGCTTTACGCATTTTTCGCCCGGAAAGCAAAAACAGGTATTCTGGCCAACGGTTCTCTCTCCCCTGGCATCATGTCAGATGACATGATGCCGGTTTTTTTATGAGCGCAATCGCGTCTGACGTCCTTTAGCAGGCGTGGCATGACGAAATTTGATACGTAGCTGAAAAGAGCCTCCGTTCCAACAGAGTCAGCCATTTTCGATTCCCTTTATCGGGCAGGTTGATGTCTTGAGCCGTTAGGTGACAAATGGTATAATTAAACAAAGCTCTGTGAGGAATGGATTGTACGTATAGAATCAGGCCGCCGATTAAACCCGCAGCGGCCTCAAGGAGGCAATAGAATGAAGTCTGTAAGTGTAAGAAAGAAATGTGATCTTGCTTATTGCGTTTTTGTAGGTTTAGCTTTTATAACGGTAATTATCTGGCAAATATTTCACCTGCCATTACCACCATGGTTGCTCACAGATCTGCCACTTACCGACAGTTCATTTGTGATCCTACAGATACAGGTAACAATAGCCGTTTTACCTTTGGCTATTATTGCACTCATTACAGGTATGTCCAAGGATACTCTATACGGCGTTCCAGTCCTTAAATATGTACTGCGACTGAGGCCTGTTTTTCTGACTTATAACTCCATCGCCATTCTGCAAATGTTCATGATTATAATTGCCTTTGTCAGCACAAGTTATCAATGGTACAACCTTTTGGAATTAACCTTTTTTGTAACATTGTTTAATTCATTGATATTGATGACAGACTGCTTTTCGCTGCTCTCAGATTACCAGTTCTATAGGTCGGAAATTCGGTCTTACTTAGTAAGTACCCCCACCCAAGAAAAATTCTCAGCAGTTGTAAACGATATCATAAAATCCGCAAGTACTGCCAGCATAGACGATTTAAAAGAAAAGCTCTCTGCCATGAATGAAATGCTCTTGTCGGTTAGCAGTGATACGGATCAAACAGCTTTTAATTCCGAGTATATCAAATGCGCAAATAAACTTTTTGCCGCCAAAGGCAGTGATTTAATCTTGGGTATGGTGGATGCATTGCAGGATGCATATCACAACTTTAATGAAAAGGCAAATGCATTCCCGATATTCCATGCAGTCTGCTTTGAATTCTATAACGGACTCAAATATTTGAATTTAGCAGACGCCCATAAGCGTGGAGTCCTCGATGACCTTAGATATGAACTATTTCGTAATCCTGCTTACAACAACGCTGCAGATCTGCGTTCATTTACGACTCAGATATATCGGTTTGCTGTTGTAGAAAATATTTACCCGCTAAATACAGCCTCCATTAAAGACCGCTTCGTAACTGGGATGTATGACTGGTTTTCTCCTTTTCAAGATTTTTCACTTCTCGAGCGGTATGACCGTCTCAACTTTTTTAAGGCATTGGTTGATAATAGGAATAAAACCATTCTGGACGAAAAGGTTTATAATATCGCTGATATACGTCCTGCTACCGATTTGATCGACAAGCTTTTTATCATTCTATATTCCTATTACATCGCATCCTGCGAGCCTTTGGCGGACAAAGAGCTGGTTCATTTCTGCCGTGATTATATACGAAACAACCAAACTCGTTTCCAACAAGTCATCGAGTCTTGCGTATTTTCTAACATTTCAAACGATGACATCAAACTATCGTATGACCTGATGCAATTTTGGGAAGTAACAAAACCAAACTGCGTAAAAACCTTGGTGTTTGATTCTGTAACAAACGATTTTTGGATTTTTTCTTTCATGGCAGTTAACCCTTCAGTAGAGTTCCTATCTGGCGCTTTGCGAAGTTTTGCTGTCGGAAAAGAATTCAAGCTATACAGCCAGTACTTTGCTGATGGCACTGCATCCACACAAACAGAGCAAAAATATTACAATTTCTGTAACTTATTTGGCTTTGGCTTTAATAAAATTGCAGTGAATTCGCTTAGGTCTGTTCTGTCAGAAACGTATAAACAGTATTCCATCCATGAAGCCATTCAAGAGCACGACCTTCTAATGAATAATGGTGATTTTCTTTCTAAGTGGACTCAGGTAGTGAAGGATTATTGCGGGCTTCTTTCGGGTCGTTTTTCTGATAAGCCTGCAAACGTGACATCTAACCCTACCGTCTTGGTTAACCGCTACGAGTTTTGCTTTGAACTCTCCCGCAAAGAAAATAAACGTCTAAAGAATACGATTGAAGCATCTATTCTGACGTTTATCTGTGGGGTAATACAGTCTCACTTGAAAATAGAAAATGTCAAATTTGGGGAACCGCTATCTCCCATAATCAACGTACTCAATGATAGTGCCAGCCATCCGGTCGATACAGTTATCGGCAGCAAAAACTGCTTTTCCTATCGAGAGCGCAATGAAGAACAACAGATACTTGAAAAATTTGGTGATGATCTTCTTTCCCGTTCCATGTCAGGAGGAATTTTCTTTGTGTCTCGCTCTGGATTTTTTGCTGATTTTAGCAATATCAAAGTTCACCTGCTGAAACCAACTCGAGAAGATATTTTAGCAGAAAAAAAGCCAAACGAAAATGGCACATATTCTCATGTCATTACCAATAATTTGGAAGGAAACTTTACCGAGGATGAATTGGTAACCTTTCTCCAAAACCGGTTTGTTAACTTAAAAATCACATGTGATTTCACATGTGGGTTTTCATCTGAGCAAATAGGTTATGGTATCATTCTACAGTTCCCGTAGGATTGATCCGCTCTTGTAAGTACACTCAATCCCCATCCCCTACTGTTTTCTTCCAGATGTCAATGATATCTTGTTGTGAGATTTCAGGACTGTCCGAGCAAATTTTGGAAACTTGGTTTCTTTCTGCTACGTGCCGTCTTATGAGAACCAAGGCGGCACCACTCCCGACCTTCATGTGGGAAAATCGGCAAGAAAGCGTTCTGAACGATTTAGGGAACTCTCACATCAGAAATAGGTGCAAAATTTCCTACAAATTGATTCACTTTTAGAAGATTTTCCTTGTCCCTTTCCTCCTCCCCTCCAGAAAACAGCACAGGCTGCGCCTTCCGGCGCAGCCTGTCTCTTTTTTATAGTTTCTCCTGCTGCTCTATCCGCATGAGTGCCACACAGAGCTGCAGCTGGCGTACCTTGTGGATGCCGGTCTTTTCATAGACCCTCTTGCGGTATGTATCGACAGTGCTGGTGGCGCAGCCGGCCCGCTCCGCGCATTGGCGGGTGCTCAGACCGCTGACAAGCGCCTCGCAGATCTCCAACTCCTTGGCGCTCAGCTTGGCATAGCCCTTCAGGAAGTTTTCATAGTCAGCCGGATCAAGCTCCTTCTTTCCCAGGTGGGCCAGACAGTGGATCTCCGTAAGGGAATCGTCCAGCTGCCCCTGCATGCCCTCCACCTGCTCCTGAAGGCCCAGCTTTTCGCCCAAAAGTTGCTCGGCACGGTCCTGTGCATCCTACCGTTCTACCTTCAGGACGGTCACAGCCTCCTCGTGGGATCGGAACTTCTCGGAGATGGGCAGCAGTTCTTCAAAGACGGGCTTTCTCCGTTCGCCGCCCGCAGCGGTGACATGGACAAGATCCTCCAGAATGGGTCTGAAATAGCGGCGGGTATAGAGCAGGCAGCAGCCCACGGCAAAAAATACCAGCAGCATCAGCACGGCGGCGATCTCCGCCACGCTTTTCAGCACGATGCGGTCATAGGTGCTTTTCGGGATCAGCACCGTCAGGGCATGGGGCGTCTCGTCCCCGTCAGCCACCGTACTCCGTCACCACGGATAAGACCGAAAACGGCTCCATCACCGTTTCTCCCAAGAACGCCCGCAGCGGCGACACCGTGACCGTCACCGTGAAGCCCGACAAGGGCTATGAGCTGGATACCATCAAGGTTCTGGATCAGAAGGGCGGCAAGGTGAAGCTCACCGAAAAGAACGGCAAGTACACCTTCACCATGCCCGACAGCAAGGTCACCGTCACCGCTGAGTTTGCGGAAATCAAGGCTGCCTCCACCTTCGCGGACGTTCCCGCCGACGCATACTATGCCAAGGCAGTGGAATGGGCTGTGAAGAAGGGCATCACCAACGGCAAGGCCAACGGTCTGTTCGGCTCCGGCGATCCCTGCACCCGTGCGCAGATCGTCACCTTCCTCTATCGCGCCTATCAGGGCAAGTAAAACACCGGGGCTGGCGGCTCACATGACCCGCCAGCCCCCTGTTTCATACGCGGCCCGGCTTATCGCCCATAAAAAATTCCTCCCCGGCCGAAAGGCCAGGGAGGTTTCTTATAAGAGGTTTTGATCTCACTTTTCCGCGTACAGCCGCCACAGGAACGCGGCGATCTGCGCTCTCGTGCAGTCGTTGGCGGAGCCGAACAGCCCACCGCCGATGCCGTCGGTGATGCCGTGCTCCTTGGCCCACGCCACAGCCTGCGCATAGTAAGCGTCCGCCGCTACGTCGCTGAACCCGGCGCTGCCGCTGACCGTGGGGCTGCCCGCCGCGCGATACAGGAACGCCGCGGACTGGGCGCGGGTGCAGGCGGCGTCAGGACTGAACAGGCCATCGCCCGTACCGCCGGTGATGCCGTTTTCAACGGCCCACGCCACCGCCTTGGCGTAGTAGCTGCCTGCGGGAACATCCGCAAAGCTGACCGTGCCCTTCGGTTCGGGAGAACCGGCGGCACGCCACAGGAAGGTGACGATCTGGGCCCGGGTGCAGTTCAGGTTGGGACTGAAGGTGGTCTCCGTAGTGCCCTGGGTGACCTCGCGCTTGAGCATCCACTCCACCGCGTCCACGTAGTAGGCGCTGTTTGCCACGTCCGCAAAGGGATTCACCCAGGAGAAGGTAGGCTCCACCGTGACCTTGTCGGCGGGCATCTCAAAGGTAAACGTGCCGTCGCCGTTGTCCTTGACGGCCAGCTGCTTGCCCTTGGAATCCCGGACGATCACCTCGTCCACCTCGTAATGGCGCTCCGGCTTCACGGTGATGGTCACCTTGTCGCCCTTGGCCGCGTTGGTCTTGGAGAGGGAAACGGAGCCGTCAGGATCCTTGCTCACCTCCGCCTGAACGGGGTGGGTGGAGGGTCTGGAGCTGCCGCCACCGCCACTGGAGGGGCGGGTGCTAACGGTCAGCTTGCCGTCCTCATAGCGGATGGTGTAGTTGTCGGAGGCCGCCGCGCCGCCGGCAAGGATCTTGACCTCGCCGGTCTTGGTCATGTCGGGGGTGATTTCCTTGCCGTCCGCGCCGACGTACTTCACCGTCGGCTGGGTCGTCAGTTTCTCCTCGCCCACCAGACCGGAAACGGTGCAGCTGTCCGCCCCCAGCGTGGGGGCCTTGTCGCCCACATAGGCGGTCTGATCCTTGGCCTTGACGGTAACAGTCTTCTTCCCCACCGTCAGGGTGCAGGTCACCGCCGCCTCGTCATAATCCTCCGTGGCGGACGCCTTGGCGGTGATGACCGCCGTGCCCGCGCCCTTGATGGTGACCTTGCCGGTTGCGCTGTCCACCTCGGCAACCGCAGGCGCACTGCTCTCGTAGGTCACGGTGCTGCCCTTGACCTCACCGGCAGCGGCGAGGGTGAAGTCCCCGTCACCGTAGGTCTTGGTCACGCTGCCGTTCTCAAACTTGAAGTTGGTCTGCTTATCCTTGGCGGTGGCCGTTATTTTTATGTTGATGACGTAGTCCGCATAGTTGTCGCTGGAGACTTGACAGTAGGCGTATGCTACTTTCTCCACTACACCTTCGTAATTTCGAACGGTGAAGGAGAAAATGCTGCCATCAAGAGAGGGGTTTTCAACAACAGAGAAATTATCGTCCTTACGCAAATAGCTCAAGCTGCCGCCCGGCACGACCCACGCTGTCAGATCCACCGTTTTTGTGCTGCCGATCTTCGCGGAAACGGGAATGTCCTTGTCTCCATAACTCGCCTTAGCGATGGTGATTTCCTTTGCGGCGCTGGTAACGTCCTCATAGTTATCGCCGCCGGACTTGGTCGCGGTGACGGACACCGTGCCCGCCTTCGTGGGATGCAGCTTGCTGCCGTCAACGATCGTCGCCTTGCCGGTGCCGTCCGTTACGGTGTAGGTCACCGTGCCGTCGCCGCTGCCGCCATCAGTGGTCAGCGTCAGGTCTGTGCCGTAGGTCGCGTCAGTGGAGGTCACGGTCAGCGGGGCCTGCTTGGCCTTGGTGATGGCGGCCTCGGTGATCGTCAGCACCTCGGTGGCTGCCAACGCATAGTTGCCGGTGGTGATAGCAGTGGGGGTAAAGATAATTTGCTTTGCCTCGTTAACATTGGCGCTGTTGTATTTCAGCGTGCCGCTGACAGCGAGGGTATCGCTGCCCACCAGAGAATCGTGCTTCACAGAAACGGTGAGGCCGCTGGGGGCATTGGTGCTGCCGTCATAGACCTTGGTGATCGGGCCGGAATGGATCAGATCATCCTTCGTCAGCGTCTTGGGTGCGATGGTGAAATTCGCCGTGCCGGTGTGGATCTCGATGGCAGTCTCATACTGCACCTTCACGGTGTAGCTGCCCGCGTTGGTGGGAACGGTTGTGCTGAAATCGCTGCTGCCCTGAGCGGCATAGGTGACCGTTGCCTCTACACCCGCAATCACATCGTACCGTGGCGTTTTTGCGTTCTCTCCGTAGGTCCAGTTGTCCATGCTGACGGAAATATCCGGCACTTCCCGCTTGGGCTGGAGCGTAATGTTCACAACCACCGGAACAACCGTGTAGTTCTTGCTGGTCAGATTGACCGTGATGCTTCCCAGCGTTGTTCCCGTGATGCCCGCCAACGGATTCATGGTAACGTACAGCTTGCCTTCGTCCCATTTGGCCGATTTTACAAGGCCCGAGTGTATAGAGATGCCGTTATATGCCGTATTCGGCTCTAAGCCGCCGCCATGCGGAATATTGTTCAGCGCCTTGGCAATATCCACATCATATGTGTACGCTCCCGATGCCGGATACACGGTCAGCGGCACCTCAATGCTGTCGCCGTTGTTGGCGTGCTGAGCCTTGCTGATGGTCAGTCCAAGCGCATCGACAGCCGCATAGACGTTATTGCTTTCCTCAAATACAGCCTTGATTATGTAGTCGCCTGCATCCGTCGGATTGCCGTCCAGCTTTGCTCCTTCGGTATAATTATCGGCATTTTTCGTGGCATTGTACCATTCGAACCGTGTAACATCCTTGAATGTACCGTTTGCAATCGTCAGCTCCGTCGGATTGGCGATCGGGGTATTTTCCCTAAACGTCCATCCGCGCGGGTATCCCATCCAACTCAAAACGCGCGGCGTAGCCTTTGCAATGGTATACTCCACGCTGGCGGTCTTGGCATTTTCACCCTCGCCCACGGTGATGCTGGCGGTGTAGGTGCCCGCGTCGGTGGGTGCGGTGTCAAGGATGTCATTGCCCTTTTTATAGGTGATGGTAGATTTGGTGATGCTGCTGTCAAGCGTACTCGTCACCGTGGCAGCTGCCTCTTTACCGTCGCCGTAGGTTGTGTGCGCAGGCTTGTTGATGGTCACGCTGCCGCCGTCGGGGGCAGGGCAGCCGGACTTGCCGCACTCGGCCGTGATGGTGTTATCCACGCCGGAATAGGTCCACTCGTGGGTGTGGGTGCCGAGGTACAGTGCATTCTCCTTGAGGAATACAACAGTGTTCTGATCCGTGGCGTCGGGGGTAAAGTGCCCTCTGTCATCAGCGGAAATAACGTAGCCGTCCTTGCCCTGAGCGATCTGGATGCCGCTCTCCGCGGGGGTGCTGGCGGTGGTCACGCCGATCTCCGCGTCCTCGCTGAACTTGCTGACAACGTTCATGACCTTGAGAATGCTATTCTCGGTATTTTCGCTCAGATAAACATTGCTGGTCTTGGAGTTTCTCTGGCCTACATGGTTGCCGGTGATCTGTGCGCTGCCGCCGACGGAGAAGTTTGCCAACTTTTTTGCACATACATACACGCCAGCATCGGTACTGTCTGAATATTTTTCCTGGTCAGAGAAGTTTGCCGTATTCCCGGTGATCTTGCCGCCGGTCATGATGAAGCTGCCGTTGCCGTCAAGAATCACACCTGCGCCGGAACCATTGGAACGGTTGCCGGAGATCTCGCCGCCGGTCATGGTAAACGTACCGTTGTATACATACACGCCGCCGCCAGTGCCGTTTCTTCCGGCAGTATTGTTGGAGATCTTGCCGCCCTCCATGTTGAAGGCACCGTTGTACAGATTCACGCCGCCGCCCCAATAGCCATTATTGCCGGTGATCGTGCCATCGTGCAGGTTGAAGCTGCCGCTGTTTATATATACACCGCCGCCATCGCCATTGTAGTTCCAACCGAGTTGATTGTTTCCGGAGATGCTGCCGCCGTACATATCAAATGTACCGCCGCCCACGTACACGCCTGCGCCATATCCCTCGCCAACCTTGTTCCCGGTGATCTTGCCGCCGTACATGGCGGCGCTGCCGTCTTTGTTGACATACACACCGGCGCCGTTCATGGCGATGTTCTCGGCGACCTTACCGCCGTACATGGTGAAGCTGCCGCCGCCATCGACGTACACGCCTGCGCCGCTGTAGAGACGCTCAGGGGGATAGTTGGTGCTGCAATTGTTGGTAGTAATGCCGCCGTTATACAGGGTGAAATTGCCCTTCACCACCACGCCGCGGCCGGACTGTGAGTTTGCATATTCGTGCTTGACACTGCCCATCGTGCGCGTCTCGCCGCCGTTATTGTCATCGGTATGGCAGTCGGTAAGGGTGAAACTTTTGTTTGCGGGGACCTCGATCACGGCGATATCTTTTACCGAGCTCGTCTGAGTGATGTTCCGCCCGTTGAGGTCAAGCACGATGTTTGCCGGAACCGTCCACGTGCTGGTCAGATCAATTTTCTGTGTCAGGTAGTAGTTTCCCGCGTATTTGGGCAGAATGGCAGTGGGTTCCCACAGCACGTTGGGGTGCTTGGGGGCGCCATTCTCATCAAGATGCGTGCACGTCGCGCCGCAGACGGGGTGATAATGCACCTTCTCCATCGTGTGGAGCACGAGCTTGTCGCCATCGATCCGCGTCAGGTACCACTCGCCGCGGTCCTTTTTGAAAACACCCTCGTTCTCATCCGTGACGCCCTCGACGACGATCTTAACCTCATCCTTCTTATAGCTACCCGTCCCCTGGAACATATCCAGAGAGATCACCGAGGAAGGATCCAGCTTGCCGTCCACCTGAACGGGATGTCCTTCGTTGACAAAGAAATTGCTGCCGTCGTTGCCGCTGATGGTCACCTTGCCGGAGACCAGAAATGTGCCGCGATTACTGATGCCGCCGATATTGTAGCTGGCCCCCGGGATGTTTGCGTGATTCCCGGTAATGCTGCCGCCGCGCATAATAAAGGTCCCGTAGGAATATACGCCGCCGCCTTCGGCGAATGAACCGCTGTTTGCGGTGTTGCCGGTGATCTCGCCGGCATACATGGTGAAAGTGCCGCTGTTGCCGACGCCGCCGCCGTTAGTATGTGCGTTGTCCGTGATTTTTCCGCCGTACATATTGACGACGCCCTTGTTGTACACACCGCCGCCGTTTGCGGCACCGGCCGAGGTCTGTTTATTCCCGCTGATCTCAGCGTTGTACAGATTCAGCACACCGGCCTCGCCGGTCACATCTTTGAACTTTCCCCGGACTTCGATGCCGCTGCCCATCATATCGCTGGCGTGGGTGATCTTTCCGACAGCGCCCTCCGGCCTGCAGTCGCAGAGGTTCAGCGTCGCGTCGCGTCGGACGATGACCGTGGGAAAGCGCATCCCCTTACCATAGGTATAATTCTGTATGATCTGCTTGCCGTTCAGACACAGATTCACTTCGCCGGTGACCGCAAGGGGATACATCAGCGATATGTCATCCTCAAGGTAATAGTTTCCCTCCGGGAGAACGAACACATCGTTGTTTCCATAATCGTCAAATTTACTATATGGAATCTGTTCATGCTTAACGACCCGGCCGTCAATCAGCAGTTTTTTATCACTGTTGCTGGCCAGGCTGTGGGCAAAAGCCACCTCGGAGCTGTCCCCATACTCCGTCCCGACGCCGATGGCGTGGGTGTGGTTTTCTATGGGTGCGGCGCTGATCTTCAGATATTTGAACAAATACATCTGATCCCCATTCAGATCATCCGTAATATCACGATATGTTGTACCGCCGAAAGAACCCTGCACTGTCGTGCCCTTGGCCACGGTCAGCGTCGTAGCGGTCATGCCGCTTGATCCTTCAGGGTCAAAAAGCGGTCTGCCACCGGGAGCAGCGATCGCCACACTCGCGCCGTCCCTGACGGTAACATCCTTTGCCCGGATACCGCAGGCTTTATCGGTTTCGGTATTGGTGACATCGAGCTTCGTGCCCTCGCCTTCGATGATCACGTTGCATCCGTCGGCATTGATCCCGCAATTGCCGATGTCGCCCCTGCCGTCTTTCTTGACGAGGGTGACCTGTGCACCGCCCCTGACGGTAAGGTCCCCCGGCATAATCGCTCCCCATTTATTTCCGGAACACGTAACGCTCAGGCTGCCGCTCGGCGCGTCGGCGCTCTTTTCGATGGTCAGGTAGATAGCGCCGTCTCCCTCAAGGTCCGAGTTCCAGGCGTAGATCTGACCGTCGCTCAGTGTGTTCTCACCGTAGAGGGCGATGGTCAGCGGGTCGTTTCTCACGGGGGAAACTACCTTGATATCGCCGGAGTCCAGCGCAAAATCATGCAGCTCCAGCGTGCTCGTCTCTGCGTTGAACCAGGCGTAGTTGTCGTCAGGCTTCTCCGCCTGCGCCGCCGTGCCGTTGCTGGGAAAATAAGGCGCGGCGGCCGACAGGGCAACTTTGTTAATGCTCACAGTCATTGCCGTGCTGCCCTCCGTTAGCGGGGCCACCTGCGCATTGAACCAGTCGGACAGCGCCGCCAGCTTCTCCGTGTTTTCCAGCTGTGCCTGCTGTTCCTCGGTCAGGGTGTCATAATACGCGTCACAGGCGGTCTGAAACGCCTCGTAGACCGTGTCCAGCGCCTCGTCATCCATGCCGTCCAGTTCCTCCGCGTCAGGCAGAGCGTCGATCATCGCCTGCACGGCGGCCACGGCCTCGTCCTGCTTTACAGTCGAGTTCTCCTGCTGTTCTTCCTGTTCCGCAGGCTGGCTCTCCTGCTCCGCTTCCGCAGGCTGATTTTCCTGTTTCGTTTCCGCAGGCTGGTTCTCCTGCTTCGCTTCCCTGTTTGCCGGGTCTGCCGGTTCCTCCACGGCCGGAGGCGTCTGCGCCGTCCCCTCCGTCTCCTCTGCCAGCGCCGCCGTGGGCAGCAGCGTCAGGCACAGGGCCAGCGCCATGAGACAGCTCAAGATACGCTTCTTCATAGATCTCCTCCTGTTCGTTTCTTTCTCCGCCCAAATTGATTTCCCATGGACAAAGAGCTTCCCGTAGGGAGTCCTCCCTACGGGGCCGGGGGCGCCCCCGGACAGTTTTTCAGCTTTAGACGTTCAGTGTAGCATATTTTCCGCGCCTTGCGGGGCCGTCTGCATGAAACGTCCTTTTTTCGACACGAAATGTCACCGGAGCAGCTCCGGCCAACATGCCATTTCGCCTCTCTTTTTTCGCGATAAGATTGTACACCGTACACCGGTGTACGATGCAAGAACTTTTTTGAACTTCGGAAGAAATTTTACGAACCCCGGCGAAAAGCCGTTTTTTCTTAGTAAAATCGCCCATGCCGCCCCGTCATCTTCCTCTGGAGGAACGCAACCGAACACAAAGCCCTCCCCTGCTCCGCAAATCAAACCGCGCCCGGTGCACCGGGCGCTGATACTGCCCATGCCGGGCACACTAAAAAGCGGCCAGCAGCATTAGCTGCTGGCCGGGGAGACTGTCGATAGCAATTGTTTATTGGGGAGCCGCAGCAAAGACCCCCCAAATCTCCGCTGCGGCTCAACCCTCACGGCATTTGACGAGGCTGCAAAGGCACCCCTTCATGAACTGTGATCGCACACCAAAACCGGACAAATAGGACAGGTTTTCTAAAATATTGTATCAGTAGAACGGATTTTTCTCAATCGCTGCGGCCGTCCACAAAACATCTTCGAGCGGCATGCCGGTACATGCGCTCACATCTTTTGCAGTCACGAGATCCTGACAATCCGTGAGGAAACCGCAGCAGAATTTTTCGAAGTCGGAATGGCTGCTGCATTCCTTACGCTTCACTTCCATCAGGTACAACATACCGGCTCGCTTGGCCCGATGCCACTTCTCGGCATCGTCGCAGCGCCCAATAATCCAGCGGTATAGGTCGGAGCCGCCAACGCCATCATAACGGCCATCCGTGATGCCGGCTGCTTCATGAGAATACATTATACCGGTCACAGTCTCGATATTGTGTTCCACCCCGTACTGGAAAATAGGGATATCTTCCGCCCCGATAGCGTCGGCGTCAATGCCGGCATCAGGCAGCCTTAGCAGCGTACACGCATACGCACACAATACATTCGACTCATACAGCGTGTGCCAACCAATCGGGCACGGAATATCGATTTCCCCGGCAATTACGGCACGGGCTTTTTCTGTCATTTCTTTACTATAGTACATAACCGTTTCCTTCCTCAGGTAAGGATATCTCCCCGGAACTCCTGCGTTATCTCCTCTGCGGATATACGGCGTTGGCCGTACACCAGGCGGCCCTCCTGTTGTAATAGGTTCTCCGGCTCATCCCCAGTTCGCTGGCAGCAGCAGCGGCGGAGATCTCGCCCGCCATCTGGCGCTGCACCACGTCACGGAGCAGCTCCTCGTCAGCCTCGATGCGGGGGCGGCCATCGGTGTATTCCGGGTCAGCCTCACGCCGCGCAGCCTTGCCGGACTGGGTACGTTCCACGATCATGTCGCGCTCGTACTCAGCAAACGCCAGCATGACCGTAACCATCATCTTCCCCATGGGCGTGTTATCCGCGATCCCCATGTTCAGCACGTTCACGCGGATGCCGCGCTCCACGAGGTCTCTGACAATTCCGGTGCCCTCCGTGGCGGTACGGGCAAATCGATCCAGCTTGCACACAACGAACTCATCATCTGGCTCCAGCGCAGCCATGCACGCGTCGAACTGGGGCCGGTGCATCTTCGTTCCGGTGTACGCGTCGAGGTAGATATCCTCCTCGGCAACACCGGCAGCCATGAGCAGCTTCTTCTGTTCCGCGAGGCTCGTGCCGTTGCGGGCCTGTCCGGCTGTACTCACGCGCCCATAACCCACTCTCTTCATTCGTCCTCATCCTTTTCGTCATCCGGAACCGGATTGCTGGGGTCCACATAATCCAACACGAACTCTTCCGGATTCCGTGCTCTCTTGCTGGGAGACCGCTTCGGCCGGAGTACAACCTCATAACCAACTATATCAGCAATTTCGCAGAGTGTGTCAGTCCTGATAGCAGGCCGCATCAGTGCAGCCGAAAGAAAACTCTGGTCTCGCCCCATATTAATGGAAACCGTTTTCGAATTCGTTCCGCAGGTCTTAAATAAATCGTGCATGAGCGCCTTTAGCCGCATAATGTTACCTCTGAATATTTTTTAAGTTTATTATACTAACAATTGTTAGTTCCGTCAAGCGGCAATGACATGATGGCAAAATGACAGCCATTTCCTTAATATACACGGTTGGCGCTCCGCAATTTTTCCTTCTTGTACCCCTCCACCGCCCCCAATGTTAAAAATCCAGCCAAAAAATGACGCTCTGGGCAGTTCAAAGCTGCCCGATTTTCTGGCAGGCAAAAACGCTAACAATTGTTCAATCTTTTTAGTGGAAGCACTAACAGTTGTTAGGCTGCCCTACACCGTGCAAAATGTTTTGAGTTTCTGCACACCTGCGCAGTCCGGCAGCCTTTTCAGAACTGAACGCAGCAGCAGATCTATTTATATGATGTATGCTCAGTTCTGAGCGTGAAGCCATGCCGCCGCTATATCATGCCGTTCCGCTGCTATTTTGCCCATCAAAAAAGCGTCCGTTGCAGGCGCTTCTGCTGGCTGCTGGGGGTTCGTTCCCCCTGCGTGTTTTCGTCTGCTTTTGCGGTTGAGCCTTGCAGTCAGTTCTGAGCGATGATTCAGAACTGACCGTAAAATTCCCTCTATCACTCAGTTCTGAAAAATCGGCTCGAAAGCAAAAAAATCGAGCCTCCCGCCATTACGGCGGGAAACCCAGATCCTTCACCAATCCCATGATCCCGATACATCATATCCCCAGGATGATGGAGCGCAACTGCAGCCACCTCATCCGGCGCGCCCCTCCCTGCGGAGCGCCCAGTAGGTGCGCAGCAATCCCTCCAACTCGGCCCGCACCTGCCGGGTATCTCTATAATTGATATTAGTCATCATTATCATAATCCTTCTCTCCCGGCAGCCCCAGCGCGGCATATGCCGTGATGAAGGCCGCCTCATCCAATGCCCCGCTGAGTTCTCGTCCCAGCAGTCCCTCCAGCCGCCGCACTGCGGCCGCATAGTCCGGCATCTGCTGCGTGAGTCCCTCGTGGATGAGGGCAGGCAGCCGCAGATATTCCGGCGGCAGCCGCTCCAGCCGGAGGCGGAGCCGGACGAACGCCTCCCCCAGATGCCGGTCTGCAAGCGCACTCATAGCAGCACCCCCAGCAGCTCGTCCATCAGCTCGTCTGATGCCGCCGCCCAGTCGTCCGGGTATCCTGCCCAGGCCGTGCTGGTGTGTGCCAGCTCGTCCAGCTCGTCCGAATGCTCCAGGCAGTAGTCTGCGAGCGCTTCCCAGGCCAGGCCGGGGGTGGAGCAGCTCCGGATGAACGCAGCCTCAGCGGTGACTCCCCGCCGCATCTCCCAGCTCTGGCTGGCGTGGTCCCGGTCCGCGCACTCCGGTGGATAGTCCTCCAGCAGATAGCCGAGGTCCGGGTTGCAACGTACCCAGTAGGCATCGTCCAGTTGGAGCAGCTTGCCGATCTCCCACAGCTGTGTTGCCCGCTGGTTCGTATACTGTGTGCCCAGCACATAGTTGATCCATCTGATATAGGTCTTTTCCCGCACCAGACAGCCGTTGATGAGCGTTGCGGCATAGGAGTTGCTCCAGAGCGTTGTTAATATATGCACGGCGGCGATTGTTGAATAGTAGCAGCTTCCAATGATCTTGCCGCAGCCGAACCAGCCGTCTTTCGCGTTGAGACACCACTGCTCACCGCTGTTTTCGTCCAGATAATTGTAGTGGCCGACGGCCTTGCCGTCCTCCTCGTCCAGCTCCGGCGGAGAGAGCAGATACAGCTTGTGTCCGTATAGCTGTACCGGTTCCACTGTCACCATACTGCCTGCCCGCAGGAGCTTCAGCGCCTGCTGCGCGTATTCCGCCCGGTGTTCCTCCGGGATATTGATCTCTCCTAAATATTGACTCTCAATGCCCATGATTTTGTCCCCCCTTATATGAGTTCAGCATACCACGGAGGACGCGCGCAAACATTAAACCTATGGTATAAAATGAAGGTCGGGAACGATCTGTTCCCGGCCCTCATTATGCTCTATGCCGCCTGCTCCACAATGATCTTGTCCATGGGGACGCCCCAGAGCTTGCTCAATGCATACAGGTTATCTACGCTGGGCAGATTACGCCCGTGCTGCCAGTGGTAGATCGCCTGCGGATGTTCGAGCCCTAAATAGGTCTGTAAGTCTTGAACGGAGTACCCTTGCTCCAGCCGCAGCTGGCGGATGTGCGCGCCGGTAGCCGCAAGGTCAATGGTCGGATAGGCCATGCTGATGCTTCGCATGATGCCGCCTCTATTATGCTGCCAGATTGATACAGAGGTCGATGCCCAGCTGTGTGGCCAGAGCGTGCTGAATAGCCAGCCGGTCATACCAGCCATATACTGTGCCGATGTGCCGGAGCAGACAGGACTTGTCCAGTGGCATCACCTGCTCGCACATGGCGATACTGCCGCTGGAAAGGCCGTAACCCCGGAGGTATACATGGGTGGGCAGCGCGGGCTTGTGGCGCTGAGTGGTACAGGGTACTACCGACACGACAGGGCTGGAGGCGTTGCCCAGATCATTGCTGACGATGACAACCGGGCGGGTGCCGCGCTGGACGTGGCCTGGTACAGTCGGCAGGGCTGCCCACCAAAGCTCCATACGGTGCACGGCGGGACGGGGAAGGTTCTGCTTGCGCTTTTTCATAATTTTGTCTCCTCGTATAAAAGATATTTGGAAACAAAAAAGCACTGCACAGGCTATAGTAGTCCCGTGCAGTGCGGAAGATTCTCTTGCCTTGGGGGGGCGAAATGGGTATAATATCCCTGCGGTGCAGAGTTTCTGCTGCTTCGGGCGGTCGTGTCGCCTGCTGCAGGCGGTAGGGTGCTGGTAACACCCTGCCGCTGCCGTGCTATTTTGTTTTCATCGTCATTATACCACTTGTTGATAGGCCGTGCAACCCGCATCGGGCCATCGCGCGCGGCGGGAAAAAATTTCAATTTGCGTGGAACAGGCAGGAATGTCCGAGGTGGACATTCCTGTTTTTTGTGTAAGTCAGGTGGCCGGCAGGTACTGTGTGGCAGTCAAAAAAGGAGACACAAAAATAGTTCTCTTTGTCAATTTGATTGTGCAATGATAGAAAAATTACGCGATCACAAACGAGCGGCGGCGCTGCTGCGTGCGGCAATTTTATTGAAAGAACGGCAATGCAATTCGTGCTTCTGAAAGCTCACTGGCAGATAAAATTGATATAAATAAGATGTGTGTTTTCATTTTTTTCAAGCGTTTCCGGCGGCGTGTTTGCCGCTTTTTTTAATGAGAAATCGCAAATTATTCGACGGTTCTGACACGGCAGTCCTCTGTTTTTAGAGATGAGTTATAGCGAAACACGCACGAAAAATATCGTCGGTTTCGAAGAAAACTGAACTCGTTTTTACGAATTTCGGCTCTGTTTTTTGAGTGAGTTCTTCATAGAACCCAGCCGGTTTTTCGCCGGAATTGACGCTGCTTTCAGCGGAATGAAGCTGTGCGATCTGCGCAGTTCGACCGCTGAGTGACGCATCTGCGGCTGCTTGCGCGCACGATATGCAAGCTGTTTTGCTGGCAAAAATGCTGCGGAATTTCCGCTCAAGCGCGCCAACGATGGCGGCTTTTTTCTGATGATTTTGCGCTCGCAATCAGCGTTTTTGCCTTTGCATTTAGCTACTTTGCACGCTATAAAGATGACTGAAAGTATCTGAATTCTCATCGGAAAAGTTTGTTTATCGGCCCTTTTATGAGAGAAAAAAGTCGGCGGAATGTGTCCTGCGTGAGTCGCAAAGCGCGTCCTGCGTGAGAAAAAAAACACATTCTGCCGTCTCTTTTTTTGAGTACTCCTGACAGGGTTTGATGCAATTCAACTGCGGAGCTCTCCCCTGTTTTGATGCTCCGCAGTTACGAAAATCGGAGGAAAATTAAGAATGAGCGGAGCGTTCTCCACATCTTTTTTGCTCAGAAAATGAAGAAGAAACACGCATCCGCTGCCTCATTTGGATGACGGTATGGTACGTCATTAGGGGGCTGGCAGTCTGGCGGAGTACGTCGTCCCGGCAGAGCTGAATGCCAATATCCGCCTGGAACCCGGTAAGCATGAGCTGACCGCCGAAGAGATCGCAGCGGCCAAGGCCGATACCGCCGCCATCGCCAATGGCTATGGCCTTTGTCTGGTGGGTGTTCCGGGAGGCCGGTTTCGGCCTCTGCAAAGCGGCCAGCTGTGCGACGCTCGTGACCCTGTAAAAGGTTTTTGCCCCCAGCCCGGCTGCCCGGACCCGGCCTAAAACCAAAACGAGAACCGCCCTGCGCCGCGGGCGAATTTTTTTCTTGACTCCTGAAAGTGCGCGCCGTATAATCATATTGTAAATGTCTCTCTTAGCCTGTTATGGGCACGTTTCTTCCCTGCTGCTTGCGGCAGTCGTTTCTAAATTTGACTGTTTTCGTGATTGACGGTATATTACTATTGAATCGCGAAGTGATATCGTACAAGAGAGTTCATTCTAACAAAGAGCAAAGAGAATATATAAAACGAAGAGCTAAAACAAACCTGATTAGGTTGTTTTAGCTCTTTATATTTTTCGAAAGGAGGTAGAGCGTATGCGAATCAAATTGTTTGTCTCTCATGTCCGGCAGCGTGGGAGCATTACCCCGGCATTGCTGTCTGCCGGCAGCACATGGCACGCGCGGCCGCTGGCCGCATCCGTCTGCACGGTAGTGCCTGCCGCCGCTGTGGCCACTGGCTACAGCAGGACGTTTGTGCGTCCCATGCGGCGTCTTACTCACCAAAACCAATCAGAGACAGTGGGCAAGCGTCACCCACGGAGCCTTACGCGGCAAGGCTTTGACGCATCCGTCTTCCGGAAACGAGGCGGAAACAGGGACCGCGGACTATTGGGGGTACTATACCCAGAAAGGATATTGCGTATGATCCACACTCAGAACGAGGGCATCTACCGCGCCCTCATCGCCCAATTGGACAAGCTGGCCCGGCACAACCGGCAGGAGAGCTACAAGACCCGGCAGCGGTACTATGAGGCCATGCAGCGGTTTTGCCGCTATTTGGCGGAGGAGTACCGCCTGCAGAAGCTGGCCAACATCTCCGGCAAGCATCTGGTTGCCTACGTTCGCCACCTGCAGGAGAACGGTAAGGCGGCCAGCACCATCAAGACGGAGCTGGCGGCGATTCGGTTCTGGCATGACCAAATTTCCAATACTAAACATAAGCTGCCCTCCAACGGGGATCTATCAGATCAGGCGCCGTTGGAGCGCCGAAAGCTTCAGGGGACTGACCGGCACTGGACGCCGGAGCAGTTCACGGCCTTCGTGGCGGTTTGCCGGGAAGCGGGCCGGACTGACTATGCAGATATTGCCACGCTCACCTTTTATGTCGGTCTGCGCATCCATGAGGTCTGCCGTCTTGATACGGCTGCCGTGGAGGCGTGGGAGCGCACAGGGCTGTTGACGGTCAAGGGCAAAGGCGGACGTGTCAGGAGCGTGCCTGTGGAGGCAGGAGCAGCAAAACAGGCGCTGCGTGACCGGCGAGCCGCAGTCCAGCGCGGGCACAAGCTGTTTGTGCCGGATGATACGGCCACCGATGCCTATATCTATGCCTTCCAGAGCTTCCTTCGGGAGCACCGTCCGGATCAAGGGACAAATCCTCGGCCACTGACGCATCATGGGCTCCGGCATAGTTACGCCATCCGGCAGTACCAGACGGCCGTGGACGGTGGAGCTTCAGAACACCGCGCCAAACTGGATGTGTCTCACTTGCTGGGCCACGGTCGGGCAGACGTGACGAAGATATATCTGGCGTCAGCTGAGGAAGATGAGCCATGAATAAGGTACACACAAAAGTACACACTTGACCTTTGGACGAGCCAAATAATGTTTTACAGAAGTTCACAAACCTTGATTTTGCTGGTTAGCCAATAACTTTTTTGCCATGATAAAAGGCAGTGCCTGATTCGAGTCCAGCAGTCTCTGCCAAAACGACAAAATCCGAACTTGTTCCTAATCGGGGATGGGTTCGGATTTGTCTTTTATTTGCAATTCTTTACAATGTGGCGGGGCATCCCGAAGCAGACACCTCTGCCCTTTCTACGTTCAATGACAAAAATCAGGTTGCCGCGTATGCGGTCAACGGCTTTGCATGGGCGGTTTCCAATAAGGTTGTTGGCGGAACCAGCAATACCACTTTATACGAATCTTGATTCAGAGACTTTTCCCATTGGAACAATCAAAGAACTTTACCGTCTCCGTTGGGGAATTGAAACTTCCTTTAGAGAATTTAAATATACCATTGGGCTATCTTGCCTGCACGGCAAGAAAACGGACTTTTTACTACAAGAGGTTCTTAAAATGCTTTACACCCAAACAGTGTTAGCGTTCGCCAGGAAAACCACTGCGGGGGTGAGGACATTTTTTTGGACTTATTTGATGTAGTTCCTAAATTTCTCCGCCTCAATATCAATGGAAAAAGTAGGGCCAAAAATATCTTCCTCTACAATTCCAATGGCGGATGTAGAATCAATCAACTCACCTGAGTTCGTCTCAAAAACTTGAATTTCAATTTCATCATCATTAGGGTAAGCGCGTAGCATAGTGATCAAATCGCCGACTGTCATTTTCTATTCCTCCGTATTCATTACTTGCACAAGCCCAGGCTAGTGGAAGGCATGACTCCCAGGCAAAAACTTCGGCTGAGAGCATGTCGAATGCTGATCTCATATCAGAAGAATGGTAATTTCGGATTTCAATCTCCTCGGGTGGAAAGAATCTTTTCCGGCGAAACGGGAAATTTGATCACTCAGTTTATACAGCATGAGCGCGCTATTGGTCGTTCTGAAAAAACAATCGAATCCCGCGAAATATATCTGCGCGCATTTAATCTGTACTTGCAACGATTTGATTTGTCCTTTAATGACCTGTCTGTCGATTGCATCGAGGCTTTTTTCAAATCAATGAATTATGAGCTTGCGATGCGCCATAACAGTGCCAACCATCTCAGGCAGCTTTTCCATTATCTCTATGATCGCGGAATTACTGTTACAGACAATCTCCCATCCACAGGCCGGATGTGTGCAGGATACCGACAGCTAAACACTTCAAAGTCGGCGTCAAATTGAATCGAATAAAAGCCCCCTTCCCTGTGCGCCCTTGCACTGAACACAGGAAAACCCCCGGTTCGCACGAACCGGGGGTCTTTGTTCTTCCCCACGGCCGGAAGATTCCGGCCGCGGCTGGGTTCTATGGAGTTTGGGCTTTGGGGCTTACGCCGCGTCGGGCGGGAGGACGATGCCCTCCTCGTCCCAGGTGGTCAGCGCAAAGTGGTAGGGGCGGCCCTTCTTGTCCTTCTGGCGGTTCAGCTCCGCCAGCAGAGCCTTCACCGTGTCGGGGTGGCGCTGGGCGATGAGCACGGCCTCCCGCACCTCCATATCGTCCGCCACGCAGCCGTCGTGATACATCCGCAGCTGATACAGGTCCTCTGCCTTGCTGCCGCCGGCCTTCGCCTCAAAAAGAGTGACGCCCTCCGTGCTGCTGACAAACAGATCCGACTTGATTTGCAGGTTCAGGCACTGATACAGGTTCTTCTCCGTGGAGACCCGCAGAACGCCCGGTTCCGCCGACTTTTTCTCCGCAAGCAGACGCACCAGCATCTGCTCCCGTCCCTCCTCCTTGAACGGCTCAGGGATGTTGGCGCGGATCCAGCTGAACAGCGCCGCCACCTTCTCATCGTCCTCCCGCAGGCCGTTTTTCGCCGCCTTGGTATCCGGTAGGGCCTCCGCCTGATCGCTGAGAATATCGATCTGGGCGAGGAAACGGTTCTGGCTGGGGTGCAGGGCCTTCCCCCAGATCTCGTTGTACAGTCCGTGCTGGATGGCACGGCCGTTGATCCGGATCTCCGCACCGCTGGACGCCATGTTGGCCCGGTAATAGAAGGCGTTTTCCTTGCTGCGGCGGATGCTTCCGTAGCGGCAGCAGATGGTCACCGGCCCGCCGCCCAGATCGGTCTCCACCGGGGGCAGTTCCGTCATCTGGCCGTCCCGCCAGTTGGGCTCCAGCGCCCCGGGGATCTCCCCGCTGTCGGAAGCGCCGTTCTTGTCAATAGCGGTGAAGAGGATGATGAACGCCTTGTCCCGCAGCAGGTTGGCGTAGGTGTAGCGCAGGGTCTCCCGCAGGTAGGCCGCCATCTGCCCAAAGGTGGGCTCCTCCTTTTTGGAGGCGGGCTTGAGGGTCAGGAACTTGTGCATGGGGCAGCGCACCCGCACCACCGTTCCGGTCCCGCCTGCCACTTCCCCGCTGCCGGGGATCATCGACACGGGCATGTGGATGTCGTAGGGGCCTTCCGCCCGCTGGTAGCGGTCATTGGCCACGTCCTCTGCCGTCCGGGTCTGGATGCTCCAATGCTGATCCTCCCCGGCGTTGATGGACGCCAGGGCGTGCTTGAGGCCCATGCCGTGCTCGTTCAGCGTGGATTCGGCGCAGGAGCGGGCGGCAATGGTGAGGGCGGCGTCCATGTTCTCAATGCCGGTGCCGTTGTCCCGGACCATGACGTCCACATAATCTCCCTGCTCCTCCAGAACGATCTCCACCCGGCCGCGCCTCTTATGGGCGCGGAAATTGGAAATGGGGTTGTCGATCAGTTCGCAGAGGGTCTGGCCGAAGTCCTTGAAGTTGCCGGAAATGCCGGCGAAAAACTCCTTGCCGTTGGGGGCGTTGTCGATGTTTCGAATGATGATTTCGCGCATAATAGTTCCTCCAAAAAATGTTTTTTCGAAAACAAAACGCACGGTGCAGGTCGTTGCCCTACATCGTGCGGGAGGATCTTACAACATTCCTCTTGCCCCGCCCGCCGAAAAAGGGTATACTGTCCCTATCGGTGCGGGGAATCCCGTTGTGTAGGTGGTCATGTCACCTGCGCAGGTGCAAAGGAGCGGCAACTCCTTTGTACTGCCGTGTTTTTACTTTCTGGATATATCATAGCATATACGGTTGCGCATATCAAGCCGGAATGTTGCACAAATATACGGTTGTATATATGTTGATCATTGCCATATAGACGGGATCAGGCAGCTGCGGTATACTAAAATAGATAGCAATTGAATGGGAGGGAGCATTATGCCGACAACGGATGCCCAACGCCGGGCACGGGACAAATGGCTGTCCGAAAAAGTGGAGACCATTAACCTGAGAGTGCCGAAAGGCTCAAAAGAGATCATTAAAAGCCACGCCGAGAAGCATGGAGAGTCCACAAACGCTTTTGTTTATCGCACCGTGATGGAAGCCATCCAGCGGGACGAGAAAGCTGATAGAGAAGAATGATCAGAGCGGAAAGGTTTATGGCCGGAAGTTGACCAGTATCAATTATCCCGGCCTCAATTATTCGATCAGTTGCTCTCGAAACACCGTGGCGCGGATGGCGTCCAGATAATACAGATAGGCCGTCAGCCTTGATGGTTGTGCCCTCTGTGCAAAATATAAAGGATCCTAACGAGAATTTCTCAGCAGGATTCTTTTGTGTTGCGAGGGTCTAAGCCACGGATGCAGTGGTGTCGAGAGAGACTTTACCTTGCGGTGGGCAGCCCCGCTGCAAGTGGCTGTACCGGGTTCAGTGATGTCACAGCGGATGCCTACTACGCAGCCACTGTGACATGGGGCCGCACACGACAGCATCGCCGACGGGATCGGCAACGACCTGTTCGGCGTCGGCAATAAATGTACAAGAGCGCAAATCGTGATGTTCCTGTGGAAACTGTACGCAGGAAAGCAACTGCTATCTATGTAAAAAGGACTCCCCTGACCGATTTTGCGGTCAAGGGAGCCCTTTTTGTATGTCGTGGGAACCATGGGCGAGGCACATCATCGTAACTGTGCTTCTCTGTAGGTACGGCAATTTCCGAATGATGTCTGTCGCCTTTTGGCGTAGTGGTTTAATCGGGTCTGCGCAGTTTTCTGATATTTTCAAATGAGCCCTTCTGCGATTCTTGCATTTTTGTAAGAATCGCAGGCAGGCCTTGAATGAGAAATAGATCATTCTTCACACCACAAAGTGAACGAAAAGTGAATTTTCACCTTATGGTGTTGAAGATTGTGAAAATATGAGTATAATATAAGTAAGCAACAATGGAGGTACTGCGTATGCAATACGAAAGCGAGCGCATTGAATACAAATTCCAAATGATCGATGACATCTATAAGGAGGTCATCGCATTTGCAAATACGGACGGTGGCGTGATCTATTTCGGTATTGACGACAAAGGCAACCTGATTGGCATTGATAATGTGGATGAAACCTACACGCGCCTGACCAACGGCATCCGCGATGCAATCGCACCGGATGTGACCATGTTCGTGCGGTATGTCCTCCAGGATAATAAGGTAATTCAGATCGAGGTTGCCGAAGGCAGCTATAAGCCTTACTATCTGAAATCCAAAGGTATGAAGCCTGCCGGTGTTTATGTCCGTCAGGGGACATCCAGTGTTCAGGCATCTCCCGAGCAGATTCGTCAGATGATCAAGGAGTCGGACGGAGACAGTTATGAGGACTCCCGCAGTTTGGAACAAGATTTAACATTCCATGCCGCAGAAACCGCATTTGAACGGTACGGCGTAGAGTTTTCCGTTGAGAAGTATCGTGCGTTGGGTATTACACAGAATGATATTTACACCAATCTTGCGCTGCTGCTTTCCGACCAGTGCCATCACACGATCAAAGTTGCCGTGTTCAAGGATGAATTCTGCACAGAGTTCCGTGACAGCAAGGAGTTCGGCGGGTCTGTGTTCAAGCAGTTTGAGGATGTGGTAGACTATCTCGCTCTGTGCAACAAGACTGTTTCCACGATCAAAGGACTTGTTCGCACGGATAAGCAGGACTACCCCGAGGAAGCCATTCGTGAAGCCCTGCTCAATGCGCTTGTGCATCGGGATTACAGCTTCAGCGGCAGTATTATCATCAATGTAAACGACAGCAAAATGGAGTTTATCTCTCTTGGCGGTCTACTCTCCGGCCTTTCTACCGAGGATATTCGCATCGGTGTTTCTCAGCCGAGGAACAAAAAGCTGGCAGAGGTGTTCCATCGCCTGCGCCTGATTGAAAGCTATGGCACCGGTATTCGCCGCATTTTCAAGCTGTACGAAAACTGCCCTGTACAGCCCAGCATTGAGGCAACGACCAATGCGTTCAGAATCGTGTTGCCCAACATGAATGCTACCGATGCTGCAAACGAGGATACACCGGCAACAACCGGCAAGTCTACTGCTGCCATCACTCCCCAGATGAAAACGGTGATGGATTATCTGGCGGAGTATGGCGAAATGACCGATGAAGATCTGCAGGAGCTGCTGAATATCAAAAAGACAAGAGCCTACCTGCTTTCCCGCCAGATGAATGAAAATGGGTTGATTGACATCATCGGCCGGGGCGCGGGAAAAAGATATCGATTGAAGTGAGGGCAAAAATGATGATTGCTACCACGAAATCGAAGAACAGTATCTACACAACAAATACTGCGACGAGGAATTCAAGGTTAAGCTGAAGCCCATCAAATCAGACAACAACCAATTTCTTCTCCTGTAGGAAGATAAGATTGATGAAATGGATGAGGATACTCATATCTACCATAACTTTATGCTTTGCAAAGAGCGCTTTGTGCGCTGGACAGAAAAGGACACCAATCCGTCTCAGGTGCTTGATATGGACCCCGAGAAGATTGGCCGACATTTCCTGGGGGTGCTGCCGAGGATCTGTCTGAAATAGAAACAAAAAAATGGCGGTAAGAGAGTAATACTCCTTACCGTCATCTTTTATGACTTCCTTTTATTCTGCCTCGTCCATAAAGGCGGAGAATGAAGTTATAAAAAAAGAGATCGCCTTGAGAGAAGAGAGGC